>Ga0099822_1002330_pt1 | contig 23539 bp, 13 predicted proteins | sample CowpeawhiteBW_FD_76839 | JGI IMG/M metagenome (GOLD analysis project Ga0099822, IMG submission 76839) | Root nodule microbial communities of legume samples collected from California USA - Cow pea white BW | ecosystem: Host-associated > Plants > Roots > Nodule | place: USA: California | collected... | reverse complement strand
TTGTCTTTCCCTGGACGCATTCTTTGAGAGAATAATAAAAGTCTATTTCTGTTTCTTTCTGTGTTGGTGTGAGTGAGTTCTGCCCGAGTAGCTTGGGTTTCTAGCTCTAAGAAACCTAACACAGATTGATAAGTCAAGTGAAGATTCGCCACAAAAATGTTAATCTTTGATAAGAACTGAAGGTCTAAACCAAGAACAAAGAGAAATCTCTCTTTAATGAAATCAAATTCAATATATGACTAAAAGTCCCTACATTATATTTGGTACCTCTATATATAGGCACATAAGTTTAAGAAAACCTGAGAACTCTACAAGATGGCCCAAGCCCAAAACATCAAAACATAAACTAATTTATAAAAGAAAACCCAAAGCCCAAAAACATAGAACATAACTAATTTCCAAGAGGAAACCCAAAGTCTAAAAACATAAAATAAGTTTCCTAAAAACTATTTTCAAATGTGCTTCAAGCCATGATCTTCATATTCTTTGAATTTCATATTGCTTGTAGCATTAGGAGCCTTGAATAGTTTTGATCTTTGAATCTCTTGCTCCTTGCCTTTGTCATAGGTCCTTTAAATTGTAAAGGTTCATCTTCAAATTCTTCTTGTATGGAATCTTGAGATAGTCCTCTATCATTCCCTCCTTCTTGAAGAGAATTTGTCCTTAAATTTGTCTTACTTGAAGATTCTTTATCAATTAGTCTCTCTTATTCTTCTTCAGCCCCCTTTCCCTTGCTACTTATTACCACCAACAGCCACTGCCAGCCGCTGCTGTCACTGCTCGTGTCATGGATTTGAATAAAGATAAAGTGATAAATTAGGAGAGGATATATCTCTTTGTGGAACCGTGGGGCAGTTTCAATTAGATTTGTTGAAACCAATTTGAGTGGGTGCAGGTAAATTACCTCAAATGTAAGCTAGGGCAGATGGGCAGTTGGATTATCCTTGGGCTATTATATTTGGAGATAGAGGAAGAAATGAATTGGATGGAATATATTTTTCCTTAAGAAATAGGCAGTGGGCAACAGTGTTAACTTCCGATCTGATGCTAGTTCTATACACACACACATGAATGAGCTGAGAGATATATCAATCTCTTAAGTTTTTTTCTCAGTTTTCATTCTCAAGTAGCACAAACCAGAATTTGAAATTCATTCAGGAATCAGAACCAGTAGACATTTCAGATATGAAGAAAAACTGCAGATTTTTCTTCTTTTTCTTTCTTACAATTTAATTGTTCTTTCTTTGTGCCGAAAAGATACTTATAAACGAGAAAACTTTAATTCTTAAGTAGCTTTGTGCTTCAGTTCCCTATGAGTTTGACTTATTTTAATAAAAACATATGACCCCAGTAAACAAGACTACTACAAGTTACATTTTTCCCTAAAAATTTAAACTAGACGAATGCGGCACTCAAATAATATTTGACACTTCAAATCATGAGACAATGAAAATCAATTAATTAAATGGGCATAATTTCAATTATTAGGACACTTTAGGATTATGAATATCATACTCCGCTTGTCAACAGTAAAGGAACTACCATAAACATCTATTTGTTTACTCATTCCTGAAAACTATCACTTTGCCACTAAAGAAACTATAACTGATGAAAGCATACCTTTAACTGAGCCACATGTTAGAAAAGCATCAACTATTGCAGTGTAAGCAGTTCTATCAATGTATAATTCCCAACGAGATTTCATTTCAAGAACTATTTTCAGAACTGAAGCAAGATCCTTTGCCATCCCAAAACCCTGCAATAAAGAGAGTGAAAGAGAGAGAAAATTAAAGAGAGATGCTGGAGAGCCCTCCCACACCCAGACAAGCAAACAATGGGACAGAACTAATACAAATATTTGATGCGCATTGGTTATATGACTACTTGTAACTGAACATTAATATCAATCAAAATAAGATACCTGGAGGTAACTGAAAAAAACTACGCACACAACACATCAAAAACTTCTTCAGAATAAAGCAAAATTTGAACTGACCAACTTAATAGTTGTATATTATAAAAATAACAAATAGCAAGTGAACAAATTATTGAAATCTCACCTTAAGCAATGTCGTATATGTAACAATATCTGGAAACATATCATCATTGACAAATTTCTGTGCTCTGCCCTGTAAATATCAAATATTGAAAATTCAAAACATTTTCGTATTTCCCTACCAAAGGAAGATTGAAATCAAATTTCAAATCCTTACAATTACCTTCATTTCCTCAAAAAATTGCATCGCAGTGTCCAACTTTCCACTCTCAACACATGCTAGAATTAGAGTGTTATATGTGAGCCTGTCTGGCATTATACCTTGACGTAAAATTTCATTCAGCATGTTTATTGCAGTGTGCGGATAACCTGAGTTTACGTAGCCCTAAATTTTGAAAAAAGGAAACATTCAAGATCAAATTTCATTAAAACATCTACTTGCAATCCCAACAAAACATGTGATTCAGAACGATGCTTTTTTTATTTCAAGATTACAGATTAGAACAAAACCTTAATTAGTATGTTGTATACTGAGACTGAAAATTTGCCACCTTCTTGAAACACAAAACCATATCGGGCAAGGAGACCATGTGCACGACGCAAGTCTCCTGCACTATAGCATTGCAAGTAAAACATCAGCAGTCAACATGAAGTTTTGAAAATATCTTGATAGACTCAAACCAAAAGCAAACAAATAGCACTTCAAAATTAAAAATCAACAAAATTTCAATCAAGGCGTCACCTTATATAGTTAGTTACTACATACAGTTGCACAGTATGATGCAATATGCAAGTGCAAACTAAAAACATTGAAAGCAAAATTTCCACGCACAAAAACATACATGTCAAACCAGACTGTCTGACTAACCTCCTTTGATTAAGGCATTTAGCAGACCAAATATCAATGGAGCTGACAAGTTTGGACTTCCCATGGCAGTGCCATTTTCTACAGTTTCAAGCATTTCAAAAGCCTCGTCGACCCTCCGTGCCTCACCTAACCCCTTTATGTTGTATTTAAATTAAAATTCCAATCAAGCTCAGAAAGAACAAATAATTAAAGAGCATGCAACACTGAATTGTTAAATTGAAAAACAGACTATCAGTGAGACTATAAGGGTACATTTGAAGGGGTTTAGAGGGAAATGAAAGTGGCAGCAAATTTTTCAATTTCAAAATGAATTAAAAAAATAATTATAAAACTAAACTAAGCTATAACTGAAAGAATCCTTTTGTTAAAAAATATTCTCACAGAGAGAATATTTAATTAAGGGGTTCTACAATGTGTCCATGAACATGTAATGTGGACGCAGTAAAAACACTGAATTGCACCAAAATGAACCAAAGCAGATTGCATCAGTGATTTCAAAATGCTAAGCCCTTTTGTCTATGTTTCTCTTTCAGAGTGATTTCACCCACTGTCGATTGTGCTCCACACATCAAGGTTCAACCTCATCACACCCACTTAGACACAAACACACATTTTGTGCTTTTGTCATTTATTTGGCTCTCTTGTAGAAAAATACTTTAGTTGGCTTTATGTAATGATAGAGATTTGTTATGATTTGGTCTTCATTTACAAGAAAAATTTTCAAGGATAAACTTTATTTTTTCATCTCTAAATTTCTCAACTATTGTAGAATGACTCATCTCTGGCCTTAGCTCTGGATTTGTCTCACTGAAGTATGCATACAATTTACGGTAAAAATATATCACATAAACGCGAAGGACTAGGCAGAATCTAATTCTTTAAGATCAATGTCATTTCGTACCTCCCGTCTAAATTGTCTCGGTCAGTGACGATGTCACTGAAAAAACTATAACTGCAGCAGTTTTTTAATGACAGTTAGGGACAAAGTGGATCAGTTTAAAAATAAGAGATCAAATTGAACCAGTTACTAATAATGAGACTAAATTGAACCAAACAAAAAAGATAGTAGGACCAAATAAATAATTATGCTTGAAAACTATTTTAATAAGAAAATGAAAAAAGAAACAAAAATAGAAATACTTGAGATACCTTTATTTCATCTTATGTTGAGCACAACATATTTACCCGGTATATCATTCAAATGATCATTTATAGTTTTGAACAACCAGAATTCTTAAAGTAAAACTAACAGCGTCCTACCCATAAACAAATGAGGCAAAGCAAATTTCGAAAAGGAAAAAAGGAAAAGCCTAAAGTATGAACTCCAATATAGTACCTTCAAAAGTGTGGCATAGGTGACAGTATCCACACCACAGCCATCGCCCTTTTTCATCTCTACGAATATCCTAATAGCTGAATCGATATCACCGCAACGGACACAAGCCTCCAGCACGGCGTTCATCACAATCGTGTTCAGCTTCCCGAACTGCCTCCTCGCAACCTCAACCTCATTCAAAATCTGAACCAAAGCATTGCACAAATGAAATTAAATAAAATTAAAAAGAAAAAAAAAAAGCAATCCGCATTATTCTTTTTCAGTTTGGTTTTCAATTAACCTGCCGAAGCTGTTTCCGGCGGGTGAGTTGTACAATGCGCGAAGTGAGGCGCCGGAGATTGGCCTCGCCAGGAGTTGTGGTGGTTGCAACACGACGGCGTGCCGGAGCGGAAGAGGAACAGACACGCGAGGAACGGAGTTGCTTGGAGTGGAGTGTGGCGGTGAAAGGTGAAAAAATGTTAATGTGAGTCTGAAGCATTTTCAGAGCTATGGTTATCGTTATGGCTAAGGTTTTGCCATGGAATTGGAATGTGGAAATGGAACAAACTCTGTAATAGTGAGCTCAGCGAGTAGCTTGGGAAGGGCGTGTGGTGGACATTGGGTTGGGTCCATTGAGGTTTTGGGCTTTCTAATGTTGTAGGCCATACTTTATCTGGCCCAAAGAGTAAAGACAATACAATGGGTAGGTAGGTCCTTTTCTCCACTATAAACAACATTATCTAGATTTCCATAAATAAATGGTATTTTTAATAACTGGTTCTTTTCATTTTTCAAATTACATTATTTTATTTTTAATAAATAGAAACAATTGTATTACTTTGTGAAATATAAATTGTTAATTTTAATAAATATATGATTTGATAATGTATAGTATATTATTTATAATAATCTATAACACTATATAATATTACATAATTTCATTACTTAGTATGATATTTATTATTTATAAAAATATTTACTATTAATTATGATACATCAAAATCTATTATAATTCATATATAATATATTAATATTGTATTTTAATCCAATAATATACATATTTTAACATTAATTTTAATACCCATAAATTCAATGAAACATTTTATATTACATATTTGTTCTCTGGAAGCTTGTAGGGTCGGTTCTGTAATGTGAAATGGGAAGAAGGCCCAATTTCCAAATTTTTTTGGGCCTAAGAGGCTTCGGTTGGCTTTAGAGGAGATGGGTCTAGGTTTCACTAAAGTTGTATAGGTCATTAACCTACTTTTTTAATAAGGGCGTCTAAGGTCACAAATTAAGTTTTCAAAAGCTCAAGTTCTTTTGCCTAGAGTAACTAACACATAGTCACCATCCAAATAATGTCAACATCAACTTAAGGAAAATAACTATATTGACTCCTTTTAAATAAAATAGGAACTAAATTGAGGATAAAAAAAAAATTAATGTGTTTTGGATAAGGCAATTTAATAGAGCAATTCATTTGTTTGGAGAATTTGAAATTCTTTGAAGTAAAATGACTTGTTTGGATGAAAAAGTTAAAAGGAAATTGAAATTGAAGAATTTTAAGAAGGTATTTCAAATAACTAAAATAGAAGAATTTAAAATTCACTACAAAAAAGGAAATTGAAATTTCAATCATTTTTACTCCACTTACGAAGGTTGAGCCGAGTCAACCCGTTATGAAGGTCAAGTTGAGTCAGCCCAAGGCGAAGGTCGAGCCGAGTCAACCTAGGCTGAAGGTTGAGTCGAGTCGGCCTAGATCGAAGGTCGAGTTAAGTCGACACAGGCTGATGGTTGAGCCGAGTCGATCCGGATCGAAGGTCGAGCCAAGTCGATCTAAGCCGAAGTCAAGTTACGTTGGCTCGGCCTGAAGTCGAGCCGAGTCAGCCCAGATTGAAGGCTTAGGTCTATGGTCAAATCGAGTTAAGTTGTGTTGAAGGTTGAGCGGAGTCGACTCGTGCCAAAGGTCGATATGAGTCAACACGTGCTAAAGGTCAAGCCTAGTTGGCCCAAGTTGATGGGCGAGTCGAATGAGCCTGAGTTGAAGGTCAAGTCGAGTTCAAAGATGAGTTGAGTTAACCTAAGCCGAAGTTAAGCTAAGTCGACCTGGGTCGAAGTTAATCTGAGTCTGGTCGGGCCGAAGTCGAGCCAAGTCCACCCAAGCTAAAGTTGAGTTAAAGGTCGAACCAAGTCAGTCCGGACTGAAAGTCAAATCAAGTCGACCTAAGCTGAAATTCGAGCAAGCTGATAGACGTGCCGAGTTGGCCCCGGCCGAAGGTGGAGCCAAGTCGACTCGTGCTTGAATCTTCGTAAGTCAACCCTAACAAAAAGTCAAGACGACTCATCCTAGCTCGAAGGTTGAGCTACTCAACTCGAGCTTAATAATAAAGTTGAATTTGCCTTAAAATAGAAATTAAATAATTTTATCTAAACAAGAAAATTAAAATTTAAGATATTTCAGTTACTCCATCCAAAAAAAAACTATTTAAGAAATAAAAGGAATTCAATTATAAGTAATTTAAATACTACGTATTTCAATTTCTTATATACTTGCATAACTCAAAAGTGACAACAATAATATTTGTAGTGCAACACAAAGTAACATGAATCGAAGTGAATAAATATAAATAAATAAAAAATTGTTATTGTTTACTATTGAGAATCTCAATAGTTTCATCTTTTTTAGAAGTTGAAACTAAAAATAATTTAACTACAACTTTATATTTTCTTCTAATATATCTTTTAAAGACAAAATCATGATAAAAATTTTAGACTTCCGAATAGACATATAGGTAATTAGGGACGACTTTGGGAGGCCTAAAAAAGACTTAAAAAATAAGGTCTTTTATTTAAAATTTATTTTCAAACTTTTTTTTTATGCAATGAGGCCTTTGAATATAATTTGATGAAGAAAAGTGTCTATAATGTATATCCTTAGGAAAATTTAAATCAATGATTTTAATATAACCATTTTCTATCAACAAATCTCTCAAATTTGTATCAATATTCTTCTATTGACTTAAATTATACATATATTTTTATAAAGAGTAAAATCATCATATAGTCTCTCAATCTTCTCCTTGTTATCCTAGGTTTGAGAATCATAACTATCATCATCCGTAACTACTTCTCTTTTTCTATTGTTGTTTTCACCTATATCTATATTGTTATTATCTTGTTTATCCAAAGAGTACCCACTTGTATATTTTAATTCATTCTTATCTATTTGTATAAATTTATTCATAACTCTTTTTTGTGATACGATTAAAGTTTCAATTCTCCTCTTCTTTTGGGTTTTTGAATAGTTTGATTCAATTTTTCTAGTTGACATGTTTATTTATTTTTATATAAAATAAAAATTATAATATATAAAACACTACTAAAGATAAATATATAAAATGAATGAGTTAAAACAATCAAACATGGTTCTAATTATCAGAAAAGTAAACTCAATAATAGACTTTTAGTATCTTGAGTCTCAAGTTTCTTTAGTAGACTTGTAGTATTTTAAGTCTCAAGTTTCTTTCATCTTCTCAAGTCTCAACTTTCTCACAAACTGTAGATTTTATTTTAAGATTAATCATTAATAAAAATAATTAAAAAAATATTGTTCTTCTTTTTTCCTAAACTTGACCCAATTTTGAATTATGTTCAAATTAGTCTATTATCCACAAAAAAAAAGACTAAAGATTAATATAATTAATTGTTTTATAAAAAGTTTCAATTCCTCGTTAAGATATATGTAAAAAAAAAAAACTCTCGAAACCTGTAAGTATAAAGATATCGAAAAATAAAAGGTATCGAAAAATAAAACTAGACAAAAGAAACACATTTATAATTTTAATACAAATGCAACAAATAGAATAAAAGCCATAACAACACAAATAAAAAAAAAACATACTACCCATAATGGATGAAAAGATTAATACGCACAGGATACATGAAATTCAAAAAACGTAATTTGTCAAAACCTTAAAAAAAGACTCTAGAATAAAAGAAAAACAAGGAGAAATAAGAAGTCACAAAGAGATAAAAAAAGAAAATAGAATCAAGATTGATTATAAGAAAGTAAAGATAATTAATCCATTCTCTTCCTCATAAATAAAATTATAATTTATCAAAATAAGATTTTAATAATAATTTAATTAAATTTTATTCTCACATATAAATTTATAATTAATTCGATAAAACTATAATAGTAATAAAATATTCTTGACATTTTTTTCTTTAACTAATTAATTTAATAGAAAAACATAGTAAAAATTTTATAATATTTTCTTGCTTTTATTAAACATGTGTAAAGATATTTATAAAAATATTTTAATGCAATTAAATAAGACTTCGTCTATGTATAATATAATATCAATTTGTAAAATAAGAAAATGTAAATTATATTTGAAGTTTTAATGAAGCCCCAATTTTTAGAACCAATAGTTTATTACACAATCGACATATACCTTTACATTTAAACCTCATTTGAAAAAGAACACATGCTTGGGTAAGTATCATAGTGAAAAATGGTCATCAAAGAAAGTATTAATCGGTAATAAATGCACCAACATTTGAAAAAATAAATAGAAAAAAAAAGTAAAAAAAATAAAAAAAATAGATATCTTTCTTCTATGTAATTATTACAGAAGGTTTTACAGACAGTGTCTTACAAAATCAGTTATGATGACAATACCTCTAATCTCCTTGTGCACATGGTACAATAGTATTTTGTTTTGGTCTTAAAACATAAGGGTAGAAAACAAAATCTCCACTGGCTCTCTACATCAATGGCCTCAACCATCCCTCCACAATAAGGGCATGCCCCTGGTGCCATTTGCTTCCCCAACACCTTTTCCTCCTTGTCACACACAAAAACCAAACACATCACACTTCTGTCAAGTACTAAACAATAATTCTAGGTTGCGTTTCTAGGTACCGTTTGCTTTCTCAATATGTTTTGCGTTTTCAGATCGTGGAGTTGCTTATATATAGAATGGGGCAAACAACGTTCCATGGGGAATGTTCTAGAAGCACGAAGAAGTGATTAGAAAACGTAAGAAACTTGTGGTTGCTTCCCACCAAGCGCGTTCTAGAACGTTCTTTTTCAGCTTAAACTCAAGTGTTTGACGTGTTCGTGGAAGCGCGTTTATTATTATTAACTTTTTCTAGAATTAGAAATTTTTGGGTAAAAATTAGACGTTTTTTTTTTCTGCCAGCGAGATTTGAATAGTAGGAATAGTGTGATTAAAAATTACGGTTAATGATAATTAGTTAATTTTAATAATTATTATTTTAATTACATTTATTGGAAATTTAATTAATTAAAGGTTAAAAATGTACTCTTCAGCAGTATATTTCAAACATGTTCTATTGAGGCAAAACAGAAGTGATTTATTTGATTCTTCATATAAGATTTGTTATCACAATGGCTTTATTGTTTGATTGTTTGATTATTTTTTTATTTGATATTTGTGATACTGTAACTTTATTTATTGTGTTTACGTAAATTAGTTCTTCTAGATTTTATAGTCATATTATTTTATCTATATCATTTCCCTCAAAAAATATATTCTTTTTATCCCATAGTTATTATATGACTTTTTTAGTGTGTAGAGTCTTCATGTATGTCTCACGAATTAGTACAATAGCAAAGCGTGTGAGAGATGTACTCGGCCAAGTGCAGAACAGGAGAAGACGTTGTTCGAATTTAGGCGTGTTTATCAAAGGAGGATAGTAGGGATGGTAATGGGATGGGGCGGGGACGAGTTTCGCTATCTCATACCCATCCCAATAAAAAAAATTCATCCACATACCCAAACCCAACGGGTATCAAAGTTTTATCCCATCCACATCCCCACCGGATAACGGGTATAATCTCGTACACATACCCGTTTCCTTACTACTTTAATATAAATTTTAATTAATTTTTATAAAATAATAAAAATTACGGTAAAGGAAATATAATATTATCAAATATTCAATATTAGGATGATGATTATTTTTTCGATATCAAATACTTTGAAATAAATTATAATTGTTTAAATTTTAGATTAAAATACCAAATAAAATTTTATGAGAACTAAAACATTTATTAAATTTTTAAACTGCAAACATTAATGAAACCTAATTGATAAAATTTAAAAATATTTTTAAAAAAATTTAAAGGAAAACAATATTCAAATTAAAATATATTTTAAATGTTTGTTTACTTCAATTTTTTAAATTGTAATGAATCTCTTTTTTTATACACTAATAAAAATGATAATACATCACTTACTCAAAATGACGTAAATAACAAATAATAAACATAATAATAATAAAATATTCATGGCAATTACATTAAATTTTGATATTGTAGTAAATAAAAGTTATTTATACAATTATAGTGAAAAATTACAGTACAATTGATATAATGAGTTAAAAAATAAAAAATAATTAGATAAAATATACTGAAATAGTATTCTATATGATGAAAATAAATAACAAATAAAATATTAAAAAATTAACAAATGTATGTCTTGGAAACAATTTGAGAAACTATTGAAAGAAATTGCACAAAGGAAAACGAATATATAATTAAGGGTATGATAAGATGAAAAATACCTTAGACATCTAAGAACACTTTTCAAATATCAACATATATAATCAATGGTTGAAAAATAATTGTTTTAGCGAAATAAAAAAGTTCTTCAAATGAAACAAAAATTAATAAAAATAAGTAATTTTTTTTTATATTACCTAGTAAATGAAATGTTTATGCTATTAAACACTTAAATTGAGAGTATTAAACGTACTCATGTGAAAAGAAAATATACAATAAATAAAAATATTAAAAAATAATAGAAATATTTAAATATGAGACATAAAAAAAATTTAATTGACATACATCATTTTAACATAATTACATAAATGTTATGATAAGATGAAAAATATATTGGAGATGTGAATGAGTTTCATGACAAACCAAATAACTAGAAGAAATAAAAAATTGAATATATATATATATATATATATATATGGTTACTTAATTAATTGTGAATATTTTAATAATTTAAATGATGACGAAGATATGGCGGGGATATGTACATCCCCATAACCATCCCTATACCCAATTGAAAAAGTCGGGGATTCCCCATACCCATACCCATACCCAGTCAATGCGGGGATTCCCCGTCAAAACGGGGACAGGTTCGGGCAATACCCACGAGGGCGAGTTTATTTGCCATCTCTAGAGGGTAGGGAGAGAAGAGGCTAGATCCAACTTGGTGTGAATGGCCGCGTACATCTCGGCTCAGTGTCGAAAGGTACACTGTGGACAGTATGCACCCCTTGGCCTAATGAGGTCGCATGTACATCTCGGCCTAAAGGGTCGGGTACATCCTGAATTAGCGATGCAAAGGTGAGAATCTTTCCAATACTGGGAGAAGTAACATATAGGCCCAAAAACTCAAAGGCTCAACATCAATTGAAATTTGGAGATGTTACTGTTGCATTAAGGTTTGGAGTAGTTACAACATTCACTCATTGAGGTAAATATAACTGCACTCATTGAGGGACATATTTGGTATCACAGTAAAATTTTGGGGGTGTAGAAGAAAAGTTAGAGGTGCAGGAAGAAACTCACAATTTTGGTTAGGTCCTTTCAGCCAAATTCGATCTTTAATCAAATGTACATATGCAAATGCATTGTCTTACATAAACACACTATATATGCAAATACATTGAAAAAGTCAAATGTACATATAACTAATTAATAATTATTGATTAGTATGTATGTGAACAAATATAACTCACTCTTAGGAATGGCATAGGCAAGGTAGAGGCGGTAATGCAGGGGTAGGGGTTTGTTTTCTTTAGATGATGCATGCTCTACAAGGCTTTGGATGATACCTTAAGAATGAACTTTGCTGGAGCATTCCTTGAGTTATGGCTCGGAATGACATTCCTTGAGTTGTGACTCGGAATGACATTCCTTGAGTTGTGGCTCAGAATGGAGGGTGCACACATGGCGATCCCAGGTTGTGGCCTGGTAAGTGAGTATTGGTGTGAGTGTACGAGTTGTGGCTCATACGGATGGTCTCCACTTGATTGGGCAATCGCGGGTTGTGGACAATGATTTTGCTAATATTGTGTTGAGAGTACGAATTATGGTTCGTATTGAGAACTCCACCTGGCGTTACGGATGGTGGTTCATAACATGATAGTCCTACATGTGAATCTACAAGTAGTGGCTTGTAGATGGTGGAACCACGAGTTGTGGCTTGTGACAGCAAAGGTTATCTTAAGGTCATCATCTGAGGATATAGAACTAGGAGGGACATGGTGGTGGCCATATTGTCAGAAATTGGATAATGGTGGTTCTCCAACCAGTGTGTGTGCATTTTTATCTGGGTTATGAATTATTTTGTATTGTTAGCTCACCCTATCTATTTGTGGTTGCGATGACCGGGTAATTCGTTACACGGGAAAAAATGATGTTGCAGGTGGAACTAATAATGTTTAGAGTTGGAGAGGTGTTTTGAACTGTTTTGGTTTACTCTTTTGTAAACAAGGTTTTATTATCAGTTTGAAATTATGTAAACTTTGAATTGAAATTTTACGGTTTTGAACTTCGAGGCATGTAATAAATTTTCAATTTTCCCGCGCTTTGGGAAAAAGTTTATAATAAATGCGAAATTTATTTTCATATTATTTTTTTTCTATTTAAATTAGAAATATTCGACCAGGAGATTACATTTGTCGTTTAAAGAAATTATGTCTTTCAAGATATATTATTCTTAACTATACAACTTTTTCCAGGAACGTAAATATGGTTGACCTGTTGAGCTGGATGAACTATTTCTTGCCACTCACACCAAGAAGGACGGTGGTTGGGTGTTATAATTTAGTTACTTTACTTATTTCTTTAATTTTAATTGATAACAATTAGTATTTCTACTAATTTATTTGGAAAAGTATCATGAGCAGTTGAGGGTCATCCAAGAAGAAGCTTCCAAAGGATCAAGTTCTGAGCTCCAGCAAATTCCATCAACAACAAAGATTTAGTGTTGGAAGGATGTTGTCGAAGGCAAGAGCAAAGGTAGAGTTTATGGAACTACAGACTTGGCTGCCAACATTCGGCCTGGAGTGTCATCCCTCACTTAACCCTCCTTATTAGATGCTGTCACTAGCTACATTGACTATGGTGTTGAGAATGAACAACTTTGTCAAGAGGTCAAAGAAGCAAAGAACAAGCTCATCAGGCTAATAAAAAATATGATGTTACAATTAAAAAGTACTCCCAAGTGGAGCAAACATTGAAGTTGATGCAACAACAAATGGCCAACATGATGAAGTGAAATCTTCGTGATACTTCAACAAGCATGAGTTAGGTCCACCCTGGACTATGCTGACGACGTCGATGACTAGTCACTTTTTTAAAGTTCATCTTCAATGTAAGATAAATTATTCTTTATTTAGATAATTTTGTTAAGAATTTGGATATTATATTATATTTTGTCTATTGTATTTAATCTAATTATTTCTATTGTTTTTGCAGCTATTTAACCTTATAAAGAAAGAACTATGATGTCGTTTTGCCGTGGAGGATCAACTTTTTTTGTCGTGGAAGATCAACTTCTTTTGCAATGGAAGATCCACTTGTTTTGCCATGGAGGACCCACTTGTTTTTGTCATGGAGGATCCATTTGTTTTACTTATTTTATGTAATGAAATGTTATGTTTCTTTTGCTCTGTTGTTTGAGATTTACTTCTTGGTTATTTCATGTAAATGAAATGTAGGTATGGAGACAATGACAATGCATCTTTGTTCCAATTTCAGTTTTAGACAAAACTTAAATTGTATATATTACTAATTTATTAGTATTTCAAAATGTGATTTATATTTGGATATAAGTTTTAATTGATATGAGTTTATCTGGACATTGAAATTGAAATATATATTGAAATAAGTGTTTTTTGAATCAACTTTGCTAATTATGGTTTTGAGTAGTAAATAAATGAAACATTTCAATTTTTCCTTCAAGCAAACGCCGGCCACACCTACGCTATAAGATGAATTTATTTAAATTTTAATTGAAAGAGAGGGCTAAGGTCACACTACGTATAATTGGACTTGAAAATTTTCTATTAAAGAGAGGGCTTAACCCAAGCTACTATAAATCATATATTAAAATTTAAATTATTTAATTGTGTATCGAGGGTCCAACCCACACTAGGGATTGAAGAGTGGATTTGACCGTTGTTTTTGTGAGATAGTTGTGTCAGCCCTTGCTCCAGCCAATTAGTCGCCTTAGTATAAGGATGGGCTCAATTATCACACTAATTCGATGCTCAAAGAGATGTAAGAGACGACTTTCATCCATTTGGGAGCGTTTTTCTATGACATTTTTTTCATGCTTTTGTTGTAATTACCTATGATGCACGAAGATGGTATGTGTATCAGATATGACATGTATCTGATACATTGATACGTTTGTTTTGAAAATAATAGGATACGATACTGATAGATACACAATATATCAATTTAGAGACCAATTATAATTTTTTGGAACTATTTTAGTTGCCAATAATTTTTAGTTTTTATATTGGTACCTAAATTGGTCAATATATAATGACTAGTTATTTTTTGTCATAAAATTGGTCATTATTCAAATATTTTCTTGGAGTGTACTACAACTTTATAAATTAGATACTTCAATAATAAGTATTGATAAAGTATCCTAAAATATCAAATACAGATACGTGACCCAAGTTGAAGTATCGGTGCATCATAGCTCATAACACTTCGTAATAACTCGACTACAATATATATGATGGGTCCATAACTATCACATTCAAATATCTCAATAATGTTTACTCATATTAACATATTGTACATTGTATCATTACACTAGTCTATCTTTAGAATATGAAATAAAGTTATAATCATGCTAAAAAAAAGTTTTATACATATATGTATACGTAGGAATGTATATCTATACTAATAATAAATAATTATGGGTAGAAATCTGGTTATATATGTAAAGATGTATAAAATGTTAAATAAGTAATTACATTACAAAAAAAAAATTTAAATAATAATTAATTTTAGTGACAAAAAATATGTTTAGATGTCAATTTAGAGATCGATCTCCTAATTAAATATGAATTTAGAGATCAATTTCTTTGGTAGCAAAATATTATGATCTACCACACATAGGGATGTCAACGGGGTGGGTAAGGTACGGCTAGTAGCTTCCATGTACCCTACCCGTTGGATAAATATTTGTCTCGTACCCGTACTCATAGCCGTCGGGTACTCGCATAATCTTTTAATATTCACGTATATCCACAGGTATTTACAAAAGAAAAAGAAAAATAAATATTTAACAACATATTTTAATCGTAAATTCAAATAAAATAGAATACATAACATTCATAAATTTTAAACAAAGTCCAAATAACTCATTTAAATAGTGTTGAATGACAGTTTACAAAAAAATGAATTTCTTTTAAAACTAATTAATAAAAAAAAAACTCATTCAAAATCAATATGTTAATATTTTAATCATGTTTTTTTATTTTTTTTTTAATTTAAATTATACTATAGCGGATACGGGTATCCATTGGTACAGATATTATGATACCCGTACACGCCCCGTTAACATGCAGGTATTAAAAATACCCATACCCATTACCCGTGTGTATCCATTTACAATATTCATTTCCTATCTGTTGCGGGTTTTATCCGCGGATACCCACGTGTACGAATTTTTTTGACATTCCTAACCACACCAATAGTTCCACATATCGCTTAGAAGTCGAGACCTAAGGCGGTTTAAATACATCTTCCTGCTTCCAGTCACAGGAGTGCCTTGTAAGAATAAAACTGTGACGGACAAACTCCAAAACGGATGATACCTCAGATGTATGTTAATTGACAACGATTCTATCATTGAACTTGGGATCCAAATATCTCTTCTTCCTTCCACTCTCTATGGTGCTAGCTAATGTTAGTGACCAATAATTTTTTAAAATTATTTTAGTTACTAATAATTTTTAGTTTATAAAGTAGTATCTAAATTGCTCACTATAGTATTAAAATGATATATTATTATAATTTATAAGTTGATGTTAGAAATATTTTAATATAATTTAAAAAATAAATAATTAAAATAAAAAATTTACTGTTACTCATGTGTTGATAAACCTTTAATTTATGTGTTAATATTTTTTTTATGGCTAACGACTATATTTTTATTACCATTTACTTATTTGTCTCCCTTTTCTTCCTATAAATACCACCTAGGTGCATGGGAAAAATACAACAACAACAACAACAGAGACAATAAACACTTGAGTTTTCATCGAAATGTTCTTCTTTTTTTCTTTACATTATCTTTAAGACAATGGTGTTCATAAGGTTTGGAGATCCTTCGCTGCACTCAATCGATCTAACGGGTTGTTGTATCTTGGGAGAGAAATGCATATGATTTGAAACACATATGATTGTGTATTTGTTTAGCCCTGTGCAGTAGGAGCTTTCTCTCTCTAAGGATAGCGCTATATGTGTCTCAACCCAGGCTATTTCTACTCCTTTCCTCATCTACTTTTCATCTCTTATTGTTATTATAATTGTTGATCTCTTATTAATATTCATTTATTTATATACATGTTAGTATTATTATTGCTCTAATTATTATTATTATTATTATTATTATTATATTATTTCATATTTTTATTGTTATTAGTATTATTTGAGTAATCATTTTCTAACATTCTTAGAGAGAAAAATTCTAGTTATTTTTATTTTTGATTACTCGTTTGTATTCATTTCTAAAATTAAAAACAATATAAAACTGAAGACTGAAAACACATTTTATGAAATAATGTGTCTCTTATGGCTATAATTTAATCAGTTTGAACTAAGCCTAAAAATTGATGTGCATAATTGTTTCTATTTCTATTGGTAACAATAAATGAAATTATGGATAAATGAAATTCTTGCTCATTGAATAATATTTTTGTGATATTTATAGCTAATGTTTTGTTGTTATATTGATTTATGCTTTAATATTGTCTATTCTTACCATTGATAAAGATGTTCTATATCATGTATATATTTTAAGTGTTTTGTATGAAAATAATTATAAAATAATTTGTCTTACTAAAACTATTATTGTGTTATGGAAAACACAAAAAATGACTAATAATAAATATAATCTTTATCAAATTTATGAATTTAAAATTATTGTTTATGATATGACATTAAAATGAATTATTTTATTTGATATCATGCTTATGATCATGTGTGTGATGATAAAAAAAAAAATTCATATGATAAATTGAAGGGATAGTCAAGTAAAAATTAAAATTGTGTTCTAGATTTTTTCTAAATGTTTTTCATGTTTATGAATTTAGAAACTTCTTTGCTGCTCAACATAGTTATAAAGTGTTTCTTGAATGTAATAAGATTATTTATTCAAGACATGTGTTTTGGTTAATAAATGATATAGTTGTGATGGCTTGTTTGAGTTAAGTGTTTTTATCTTGTAATAAAATATTTAGCAGTTCTTCTTTGATTATCACAAATGTTGGAAGTATTGATATATGACATGCTATTATTATAATTGTTGAGAATTTTGGTTAGAGACCATTCAAATTATGAAATTTTGAGGTACAAAATTAATTAAATAGAGAAGTGATGATACATGTCTTTATAAATGAGTGTTTTTTGTGAAATTCATGGTATTATTCATTAAGTATCATACTCATATGGTGTTAATGTAATGGTGCAACAAAAAAAAAATGCTTTTGTTTGATATGGTAAATGTTATGCTTCAAGTTCTAGCTTGCCTAACATTGTATTAATGAAATTTTATATCTTGCTTACCATATTTTGAACATAAAAGATTGTGATAAAACTTTTATGAGTTATGAAAGAAAAAAGAACCACATTTAAAATATTTCAAAGTGTGGGGTGTCTTGTAAAGGTTAATATACCTTTTAATGAGAAAAAAAAATCCTTGGTTATTTATACCGATAAATCTCTAGAGATGTTTCCTTTAAATGATAATTAACTAAATTTGTTTGTGATACCTTTAGTACTGTTTTGTCATCTAGTGATAATATTATTTGTGTTTCTTATAGTTATGGAAATATGTCCAAGTTTTTGAGATTATTGAATGATATATATTAATGTGAATTGGATATTGATTCTGGTGGCACAATATCAACTATTAGTTATGGTTATGTTTTAACCTTGGATGAAGGTGTTCTATCATGGAAATATGTTAAAAAATTGTTGTCATAATCTACTATGCAAGCATAAATTATTTCTTTTTCTAATGCATCCTGACAATTAAATTGTTATATTTAAAATTTTTAGTGAAAATGTAATGAAATTGACATATGAAAATGAGAGGCAAATATATTAGAAACTTAATTACTCATGGTATTGTCTCTCTTGACTTTGTCAGGTTGGAAAAAAATATTGCAGATATGCTTATCAAAAACTGGATGCATCAACAACAAGAACTTAAGTCGTCAAGGGAAATGAGACTATAGCCTATAAATTAGTTGCAACAATGGACACCCATCTCCACATGAATGGCGATCCCATGGAATGAAGTTCAATGGGTAACAAAGAAGATGTTGTTGACTAAAGTACACCAAATAATTTGATTAAATTTTATGTCTCATTCCTATGGCGAGGTGTACTATAAATTGTGGTAATAAGTAGGTTGAGGTATATGCATTATTATGCTTATTTTATAAAATACCTCTTAATAAACCCAATGACAATTATTGTAGGGGTGTGAGTCACAAACCACCCTTTTGAGGGTTTACCTAGTGAGTGTGATGGTGGGGCCGCCATTGTGAGACATGGGCAAGTCTCTAAGTGACACTCATGAAACAAAATACATGCACAAGGCCGTAACGTGCACCCACTGATTAGAACCTATAATGAACACCGATATTGTAAGTGTTATTTACTAAAACCCAATCACATGGGATGTAGCTCAAGGCAATTAAGTCTCTGCATTTCTCTTACCTTGAACTACAATATTTTGTTTTAAAAGATAACATATTTTTGTTTTATTTTATATTTTAAATTATGTGGGGGATTGTTAGAAATATTTTAATATAATTTAAAAAATAAATAATTAAAATAAAAAAACTTACTGTTACTCATGTGTTTATAAATCTTTAATTTATGGGTTAATGTTTTTTATGGCTAACGGGCTATATTCTTATTATTATTTACTCCTTTGTCTTCCTTCTCTACCTATAAATACCACCTAGGTACATGGGAAAAATACAACAACACAACAACAGAGACAACAAACACTAGAGTTTTCTTCGAACTGTTCTTCTTTTCTTCTCTATATTATTTTTAAGACAGTGGTGTTCATAAGGTTCAGAGATCCTTCGCTGCACTCGATCAATCTAACGGGTTGTTGTATCTTAGGAGAGAAACGCATATGATTTGAAACACATATGATTGTGTATTTGTTTAGTCATGTGCAGTAGGGACATTTTCTCTCTAAGGATAGCGTTATTGTGTCTCAACCCAGGCTGTTTATACTCCTTTCCTCATCTACTTTTTATCTCTTATTGTTATTATAATTGTTGATCTCTTATTAATATTCATTTATTTATATACATGTCAATATTATTATTGCTCTAATTATTATTATATTATTTTATATTTTATTATTATTAGTATTATTTGAGTAATATTTTCTAACTGTTGAATCACTAAATTAGTAAAAATAAAATAAAAGTTTACTTGTAAATTATAAAAAGTTACATAAAATTAATAATTATAGAAAAATATAAAGATAACATTCTTAATCAAAACTTTTTCTAAAAATTGTGATGCTACCTTTTATTAACATATAATGGATTATGTTAAGATCATAATTAGCTATCTCCAACCGAATCAAAATTAGTATCGTTAAGATCACAAATAATTAATTATTTGAAGTAACAATTGATTATGTTGATCAAAATATGTTTTTCTTATTTTGCATTTAATCAATCATTTCATATAGATATGTCAAAATGGGTTAGAATTCGCGAGCCAACCCAGCTCACCACGGGTCCGGATCGGGTTGGGTTGAAATTTTTTTACAAATTTCAATACGGGTTGATTTTTGACCCAGCTCATTTAGAACCCGGCTCATCCGGGTTGAACCCGTGGTGAGCTAGGTTGGCTCACCAACCCGCAGATAAAAGGGTCACACAAGTGTTTTTATTTTATTTTTATTAAGTTGGGCTTTACATTTGGATCATGTTAAGTTGTTTTTTTATCCAACACATAAATAATTTGTATATATTTTTTATTTTGGTTTGTATTTGAATTGTATTAAAGTTTATTTAGATTTTAATTAGAATTACAATTTAGTTTTGATTGAAAAAAAATAAAAAAATAATATATTTTTTTAATTAAGTGAACCCGTGAGTCAACCCGTTTAACCCGCCAACCCGTGGTGGCCCGACCGGGTTCGAATTTTTTTGGCTCGCTAAAAAGTGAGTCTGGTTGGGTTAGTTCATTAAATCATCAACCCGTGGTGGGTCGAGTCGAGTCAGGCCGGATTACCCGTTTTGACAGCTCTAATTTCATATATATTAAAAAATTATCTTATAATAGTTCGTTTAACCCACTAACCCGTGGTGACCGGATCGGGTTCGAATTTGTTTGGCTCGCTAAAAAAATGAGTCGGATTGGGTTAGCTCACTAAATCATCAATTTGTGGTGGATTGAGCCAGGTTAGGCCGGATTATCCATTTTGACAGTTCTAATTTCATATATATTAAAAAGTTATCTTACATATCGTATAGTAGTTTAACTATTTTCATTATTACCTGAAAAAAAATACCAATTTATTGACATTGACATATATAAAATCCATTATATTCTTCCTCGTCATTGACTTTAACATCCAAACTTATTTCAAAGCATTTTGGATGTCAATTACATTACTACAAACACGAAAAAGACTTTTTATGTCTAATGTTTTTAATTTTTTACATTTTTGAATAATTCTTCCATGTTATTGACTTTAACATATCAAACTGGTTTCAAAGCATTTTGGATGCCAATTACGTTACTATCACACGAAAAAAAAAACATTTTAAGTCTAATATTTTTAGGTTTTTGCATTTATTAATAATTTAATATTTTTTGTCAAATTTGTTTTGAAATTTTTTATAGGAAATATTTACAAATTTTTTTCTGAAAAATAATTTACAAAAAATTGCTATCAATTTATTTGAAAAATATTTTGCAGAAAATAAATTTATAAAAATTTTATAAAAAATATTTATAAATTTTATAATTTTGTAGGAAATAATTATTTATAAATAAATTATCCGTCAATTAAAACTCTGAGAAAAATAATAAAAAAAAAATTCTTTCAAAATTTTATAATAAATTTGAAAAAACATCCCATGAAATATGAAAAACCCTAGTAATATAGATTAAACATAAATAATAATAATAATAATAATAATAGGCAAAGAGATATTCGCAATAGAAATATTCATATATTCGTGTTATTAATATTCCAAAAACAACCGTGAAAATATAAAACATACATTTCGATTGCGCAATTCACCAACAAAAACTCCAACGCAATTAGAACAGTCACCATCAAACACCTACAACCACCAAGAAAAGCCGTCGACAACAAATGAGACATTAATGAGTTTCCTAAAATACAATCACGATTTCAATATAAACAAGTAGAGTTCTAGACAACTAAACTTATACAAAAACACAAAACAATGGGACAAAACCACTTTTCAGGACAAATCACAAATAAAAGATGAAGAAAGAAGCTATTTTGGTTACAAGGGAGCCTCCACCACATTTACGGTTATGGGTGTATGAGAAAGAAGTCGGGAGCTTAAATATTTGGAGAAAAGTGAGAAAGAAAAGTCGTAAACAATATTTTAAAATCTCATTTACATTAGGCCCTTTATGATTGTGAAATGAAATAAACATGACACTACATACTTTTATCTTTAAATTTCACATGACCTTTGGGTAGAACACTTGGATAAACCTAGATTGAATATCTCATTGTTTAGGTTTGCGAGTGAGAATCCAAATGAACAGGCGCAGGCAATGGACAAGAGCGACTTTGAAAGGTTATTGTTGCGATTACCGTAGCCGCCAAACTCAGGTTACCCCTAATGTCATCCAACCATTTATCATTGTCCTTATGTGCCACCCACTTCCCTACCTTTTTCAGACCTTTTCTTTCCGCATTCTGTTCGCCTTCCAGTTCATCCTACGGAACGCAACTGTAATAAGATACTTTCGTTCTGTTATGACCTGCAACCAAAGATTAAGTCTATTCCTTAATAACTAAATTAATTCTACCACTTCAAACTTTTACATCAACCTCCATATAATAAGTGGAGTAAACAACTAGAAGAAAACAAAAGCAATACAAGATTCACTTGGGATGACAGAATCACCATTACCTTGCTTCTTTGATATAGTCGGTCGCTCTCAAAGCCAAATGAATGTTGAACTGTGATTTTTAGGACGGCAAACCACATTTATATAGACTTGTTGTGAAAAGAATATTCTTCTGTTAATATCCTTCTTCATAAGCTTTTATAGAACCAGAAATTGTAATAGAATTTCGCAGATTTGTCTACACTTGATATGTAGGTTGATGCAATCAATGCTGGTTTAAATTTCCACCAACAATGTTGTCCGCCGCCATATGATCCTGTGCATATAGATCAAGGTTACCGAAATTAAACTTAAATATATTATAATAAATAATTTAAAAATTATCGAAATAATTTTTCTAATACTGATTGAAAAACAATATTTACATAATGCATTTGATTTTCTTTTTCTACTTTAAATATTTGCAAATTATTCAAGGGCGTGAGTTAAGTAGAAAGTTAAATCTAAATTGTATTACCTCTGTTCCAAAATATATTTGTAATTGATTTCAAAGCAATTAATCTTCTTAGTTTAGAGTGTATTTATTATTTATCGTTTTTTTTTTCTTAATTAAAAGTGTAATAAATGTAAGATAATTATAGAAGGCAAACTTATTATAAGAAATTATACATTTATAATATATTATGTTAAGAAAACTAGAAGTATATTACATTTATTGAGTACAATTATATTTCGTCCTTATTTTAAAGTATATATCAATTTAGCTGATGCCCTTCATAAAAATAATATAAAATATCTTGAACAATGGAAGTTGAGGACATTAGAGTCTCCCTCCCTCTCTTCATTGTAATTCTGTATCTTCTCATTGCAACTTCTTTTTTGGTGGCAACAGACCTAGATGTGGAGCTACAGGTGACGAGCTTGGGGTAGTAGTTGAAGGTGGTGCAGGTGGAC
>Ga0099822_1002327_pt1 | contig 23555 bp, 16 predicted proteins | sample CowpeawhiteBW_FD_76839 | JGI IMG/M metagenome (GOLD analysis project Ga0099822, IMG submission 76839) | Root nodule microbial communities of legume samples collected from California USA - Cow pea white BW | ecosystem: Host-associated > Plants > Roots > Nodule | place: USA: California | collected... | reverse complement strand
TTTTTTTTATTTAGAGTTTTTATATTATTATATAATATTTATATTATATAAATTAAAGTATATTGATATATATATATATATATATATATATATATATATATATATATATATATATTGGTAAAATTCACAGTTATGAAACCCATGAAACCCAGACAATATTATTTATAATTCAATGACATCATAAAAATAAATGAACAATCTCATAGTTATTGCTCCAATGATGAATATGTATATATTTGTTTTATCTCATCCTGTTTTTATACATGTTTCTGTTTTAAATTATTATAACACTTTTAATTTAATTTATTATGTAATATAACAAACTTATATCAACTCTTTTTAGCTTTTTATTATGATTATTTGACCTTTTTAAATTTTATTTGATATTCTTATTTAATATTTGTACAATAATTTTTTTTTATATTTGACACTAGAGAAAAAAATATGTATATTTTATTCGTTGTCATTTTTATTTTTAATAAAAAAATTAAATTAATATTTGGAAAAATAAACAGACAGATACTGATAAAAGACACGTACAAGCATGATACAATTATATTCGTCCTTCATGAGAATGAGGATGAAACAAACAAATTTACACTCAAATTCCATCAATTAAAACAAAAATGAGAATATAAATAAATTTTTTTCTGCAGAAATAAAAACTAATAAGCATCTTATTTGTCTAAATCCATCCTATCACTCAAAATTCAATTTCCTAGTGTTTCAATAAATTTTTTAATTTAACTACCAGTAATATTTATCACATAGTTTTACTTTAAATTATTGTTCCAAAAATAAGTAAAAGCAAAGTTGAATTAAATTGATTATGAAGAAATTTTTGTTTTTATTCCCAATCCAACAACTAAAAATAATAACTTTGTCCTATACAAATAAGTAAGAAGGTTATTTGAGGAGAAATAGTAAAATGATTCTATTAGAATAAATAATAAATATAATTATATAAAAAATGAAAATATTACTTTAAACTCAAAATATCAAAATAATAAATATATAAATATTTTCTTTTTGTATATTATTTATTTTATCCATTTGTATTTAATTTAAGATTCTTCATAAGGTAAACCAAACTTAATACCAAATTGGTGTAGATTATTTTGTGCCAATTTCATCTGACATCTGATGATGCCTTCACCGTAAGAAGCCAAATCACAATACCATAAATATTAAATATCACTCTAAATTGATTTATGTTTAGCAAATTCATATTCATTTTATACCGTTTACAAATTTAGCATGTTTGCGTGTTTTTCATGAATAACCATTTCAAAATTTTAACTATGAATTTATTAGAATTTTTTTTCATAATAACATAATTTGCACCTTAAGTTATCTAAAACTAACTTTCTTTTTTCATGTTTATATATATCTTATAATTATATATAATATCTCACTACTAAACACTCACACAAATATATAAAAATATATATATATATATATATATATATATATATATATATATATATATATATATATATATATATATATAAGTTCGAAAGGTATAATAAATATACAGTTGCAATTATGTAAATCCAAATTAAGAACATTCTTCTCGGACAATGATATTACTCAAACAGAATAAGATCTGTAAATCCTTAACATCATAAATCATTTCGTGTAGTTTATAAATATGCATATTACTAATCTCATTTCTTTCTTGAAGTTATCCATAAAATGGACAATTTCTATTTTTTGTTCAAGGGACAGTGATTTGATGTTTCTATGCTATAAATTCTTTTATGCTAATATATAGTACTGGATTTTCATAACTTTTGTAAAGGGTTGGACACTTCATCAGTATTTATCTCCGAAGCAAGTGAAAGTATCTGTTATTCAAAGTTGGTTGATGATGTAAAATTCTTTACGCTTATGTGTATCAAAATTTGGCCCTTTTACCTCTGTTTGTGGTTCATTTTTTTTGGTTTTCCGTTTTGATGACGTCTCTAGTCTGTAAATTTAATCCAGGCTCAGAAGATTTCCTTTAATGAAAGCCAGAGGCCAGTGTATCCATTTTCTGCTATAGTGGGACAGGACGAAATGAAGCTTTGTCTTCTCCTAAATGTGATTGATCCCACGATTGGAGGTGTAATGATCATGGGGGACAGGGGAACAGGGAAGTCTACAACTGTTAGATCATTGGTTGATTTGCTTCCTGAAATCAAGGTTGTTGCTGGTGACCCATATAATTCAGACCCCGAAGATCCAGAATTCATGGGTGTTGAAGTGAGAGAGCGTGTGTTGAAAGGAGAGCAGCTTCAGGTTGTCTTCTCCAAAATCAACATGGTGGATTTGCCACTGGGAGCTACAGAAGATAGAGTGTGTGGGACAATTGACATTGAGAAGGCTCTCAGCGAGGGTGTAAAGGCCTTTGAACCAGGCCTTCTGGCCAAAGCTAATAGGGGAATTCTGTATGTTGATGAAGTTAACCTTTTGGATGATCACTTAGTTGATGTATTGTTGGATTCTGCTGCATCAGGTTGGAACACGGTTGAGAGAGAGGGCATATCAGTATCTCATCCAGCTAGGTTTATCCTAATTGGTTCAGGCAACCCTGAAGAAGGAGAACTTAGGCCACAGCTGCTGGATAGGTTTGGAATGCATGCTCAAGTAGGGACTGTGAGGGATGCTGAGCTAAGGGTGAAGATTGTAGAGGAGAGAACTTGTTTTGACAAAAACCCAAAAGGATTTCGACACTCTTACAAGGCTCAGCAAGAAAAGCTCCAGCAACAAATTGCCTCAGCGAGGAGTTTTCTTCCTTCTGTTCAAATTGACCGTGATCTCAAGGTAAAAATCTCCCATGTTTGTGCAGAGTTGAATGTGGATGGATTAAGAGGAGACATAGTGATAAACAGAGCTGCAAAAGCTCTTGCTGCCCTCAAGGGGAGTGTCAAAGTAAGTGTAGAGGATATTGCCACTGTCATCCCCAACTGCTTGAGGCACCGTCTTCGAAAGGATCCCTTGGAATCGATAGATTCAGGTTTACTTGTCCTGGAGAAATTTTATGCGGTTTTCCGCTGAACATGGTACAACATGCTCTGCCTTTTCTATGTTCTTTCAATATTTTACCACTTAGGTTTTTACATTTTAGCCTTTTCTTTGGGGATTGTCATTTTCCTTAAAATTAACACGAACGAGATTCAGAAATCCTGTGTACAAATGATACTTGAGGTCTTTTGCGTTGTACGGTGTGTGGATCTATAGTTTCTTCAGAATGTGGAATCTACCGAGTTAGAGTGGTACTTCCCATCAATTTCTGAACCGAACTTTCATAAATAAAATGCAGTTCCTTTTTGTAGCTTTGAATAAAGTAGTATTTTACTAAATGTTTAACATTATGAAATGTTTTGTCCACTTATCTAAATGTGTGCACACCAATATAAATTATCCGACAAGATATTCTGCACATTCTCGAAACACGCCTGTCACACTGAATGTTTCTGTACCGTTGTATGGTACATATGAACATGCATCTATATATTTATTTGCAATTTACTGGACTTTGCAAACAGTAGAATTGCAGGAAGACAAATTCATTTAAACTAAAATTCTATAGATGATCTACTGTATTCAAAAGTAGGCCTTCCAACACTCAGTGATGGTCACGTGGCTCCTCCCTTGAACCATATTAATTCATCAAACTACCAAGTCAAATATGACATCTTTGCTCGAATATATCAGTGGGGGGACCAAACAACTGAGTCCGAGATAATATAACAAAAGACCATTTGTTTTGTTAGGTTCCTACAACTCTGAGAAGGACAGAGCTCAAACTCAGGAAGAGTTCTCAGACAAAGTCTAGACAAGAATCTTAAATTTAGGACACAAATATACAACAGTCTTAAATTTAAGTCACAAGTCTTAACCTTAAAATTTAGATCTTATAATATGCTGATGTGACATGAAAGTTTTAAATTTAAGATGCAAGGCTTTACAAAAAAAAGGTTCTCAATTGAACACGATGAGAATCTTAAAATTAGGAATTGGACCTTATGACTCTGAGTTTTAAGCATAAAATACTTCTTAATATCAACACTATTTTAAGAACACCAATTTTAAAGGAAAAATAATTGTCTAGACATTCAAACGTGACATTGTTGACTTTTGTAAGACTCCATTATTGCTTATATTGATGTGGTACGAGACTCTTTTAAAGTAGATTTTTTTTATCATTCTCTTGTGTTGTAAATGTTCTCAGAGAAAACTAAGAAGAAAACAAGTTACTGATCACTAAGTGCATCTAGGACTATTAGACGCTACTTTAAGTGATTCAATTTCCGAAAGTCTCTCAACTTTATGATGTATTAACAAGCGATGCGATGTACCTTCTTCCTTTCTTAGTAAATATAAACACTTGCTATGGTTTCCAGAACTCTTTTATGATTTTTTTTTTTTTGCATTATTAAGAACAGATGTAAAAGACAGAGTTACAGAAAAAAATGAATTCAAGGTAATGTAGTATCATTTGACACATTCTGTGGAACCTTGAATTTAGGATTCTGCTCCACGAAAGCTGGTGGCCGTTGGTACACAACTGATGCAGCTCTAATCAAGATCCCAGCCGTTAAACCCCATATAAGGTATTTTTTATGGCCGACACCATAGTCAAAGAAATGCAACAAAAACTTCTCTCCCATCCACTCCCTCTCTTCCTGCCTCCGATTTTCATCCTGGTTAAAGTGATGACATCAGATACGTGATATAAAGAATGAAGATGACACGATATAAAAATGAAAATAACAAGCATGGACCTTGAGAAACATTTCCAAAGGTGCATCAAATACTGCTTCTACTTCAGCTGGATTTAGAACAGGTTTGAATGCTTTCTTGTCATTAAGTATGCCAATGACGGGAACTACCCTTAGGAGATGCTACAAATAAAACAGTCACAAGTTAAAAGTACTGCAGCAAAATTTCCCATTCAACCCATATAAGATGAAGCACATGCGAAATGAAATAGACTAACAAATGAGAGTTTAAACATTAACACAAATGTGGTTAGAGTTTATGTTTAAACAACCCATATATGTTGTTGTGTCACTCTAATAGGCAACATATACACTTCTGTTCATGTTTATAAGTTTACAATCCTTTTACATATCAAACTATCGCCTAAGATCAAAGAATAATAACAAGTTAAGAACTAATAAGATAATGAAGGGCCCTCAGCCACTTTTTTTAGCATTTACGTAGAAACTGTGGACTCATTGAAAATCTTTACTCACTTCAATGATACAGGCACTCTTTCACAAGTAGGGGCACTCTATATTTCTGCGATTTTCTTCAACGGTGAAGAAGCAAAAGGCCAAAACAAGTCACTCAATGTAACATTCCTTACTAGATAGTCAAAAAAGAAAGCTCATCAGTTTGTCTTTTTCAGATACAAATTCCTAATATAAGAAATGGACACAACTCTGGGTAATAACACTTGAAATATTAACCAAGGGTATTAATTTTAGTGCAAATCCATTACTCACTACATTATGTTACAAAGACGTGTACAATCAACAGACAAAACTAACAATTTGTTAACAAATACTCTATACCTCAACTGAACTTCATTTTTCTGGATAGAGAATTTGAGTTTATTCAAAATTTAGAAGACAAAACTGTGGTACATGGTGATATTAAAAGTCACTTAATTTCAGAGTTCCTTCTAGATCAAACGATCGTTCATAAATCATTAAGCCTCCAGTTATGGTCCTTTCACATAACTATTTCATGAAACAAAAACCACGTAAATTAAAAATCTAACATCAAAATTCCTAATCACAAATAAATGCTGAACACACAATTTTGCTTTCACCCAGAAGCAAGTGAGGACAGAGATGCATCTAAAGTTACACTAATCACTCAAGCTAGTGAAAAGCATCAAATAGAACACAGAATACCTTAGACAAAAATGGTTGAAGAACAGTAACAACATTGACAAGTTCCGGGTCCAACCCAATTTCCTCCTTTGCCTCTCTTTTTGCAGTGTCCCCATCATCCTTATCTCCCTCCTCCGCTTTCCCACCGGGCAACGCCACCTCACCTGCAAAAACAACAAATGAAACAAACAATTCACCCCTCAATCCCCACAACCTAAATTGCATTTATTTTAAAACAAAATTCAACACCATCAAAAGAAAAAAACGATAGAAACTTCGTTCAGACTGACCCGAGTGAGTAGAGAGCTTGGAAGAGCGCTTAGTGAGAATGACTCTTAGATCCCCATCATCACCTTCAAAGAGGCAAATCAAAACAGCAGCTTTTTTGGGTCTGAATTTTTCTGGGTTTTGACCAACTGGGGTTACTGCTTCTGGAAAACCCACCTGCGAAACAACCTTTCCACCACTTTCTTCAATCCGCTGCTCCACAATATCTTCAGGGAAAGACGGGGCCTTGTACTGTCGAAGGTGCTGTGCCAGCGTCAAAAGCCTCTGAGATCCTCCCGTGCCCGCGTTGGAAGAAGAATCCATGATTTTCGAGATAGATGATGATGCTATGGGTAATAAGGATCTTATTGTTGCTGAGGTTTTCACAAAGGAAACCATGTGCATCACAGTTATGAACAGAACCACCAACTACTCAATCTGCTTTAGGCACGCTTTCTCTTAAACTAGGTACAATGCATTTTTTTTTTTTAAGAAATCAGTGAAAGTTGAATAACAAATACGTGTCCATCATGAACACATTATTCTTTTATTGAAAATAACTGTTTTTCCTAAAAGCTTCTGCCAATGTTTATTCAATACAAAATCGTTATGATTTATGAAAGGGGATATAAAAGTACTACCAATGTTTATTTGAGTGATAAGTATAATTTTTGTTGAGTGGCATGCATTATGAATAATAAATCAATAACCATTTTCATTTACGATATGGACATAATCTCATGCTGTAAAATTTATCATGAAGTCAGAAGAATATAATGTTTTTATTTTTCCTACAAGAAGACAATAAAAGTAGGCTCCTAATAAGATAAAATGTCAGCATCTTTATGGGTTAAAATTAGTTTATATATTAGAAAAATCATCTAAGATTATTCTCTTTAAATTCTAACTTCATAAATTTTAGTTTATGAAAAAATTAAGTTGATATTTTCTTCTTATAATGATCCTTTATTAACTCCTCCATAAACTAAAATTAATTTATATGTAAACTACATTATATAACCTTTCTAGAATTAATTATATAAATTATTTAAAAAAAAAAATTCTTTGAGGATATTAATTATATAAATGATTTTTTGTTAAAGTCAATGTCCTTTTGCATTGAGGATATTACTTATATGTCTGCATATTGTTTTTCATTTTTTGACGAATTTAATATATCTCTTCCCAACAAATTCCTTCTACATTCATTTAATGGACTAACCTATTTCATTTTTCTTTTCATAAACTATTATGAAAAATAGTGGTGCGGCCACAAACTTATAACAACAAACAGAAAGAAGTTTATTAACTTACAAAACTAGTAATACTGTTGAAAAATGACATGTTACATATGGGATGATGATAAAATTAAGCATCAAGAAATTCGCAAGAGAATCACAGCTTCAAAATCTTTCTACTAAAAACGAAGTGGGGAGAAAGAACTGTCAATCTATCTATAATTCGTCTCAACATTGCACTAAATATACAATATTGAAGATAACAAAAACCAATCAACAAATCACACAAATGCTGGTTTGTTGTCCATTTTTCTATCACTAAGATTGAATTTCACTCGCATTCATATACACAAATTGGAAGCAATCCAATAAACAAAGGAAAACAGATTGCCTTTTCATCTTTATACACACTGTAACTGTAACCACTTAAAAACCAATTTCACTGCTAATGGTAAACGATATATCCTTTATAAAATATGCATGATTCTGTTGTTTGTATCAGCTTGAGTACACTCATTGCTTTTCTTCCTCCACTGTTTTTTTCTCTGTAGCAGGATAAGACAATCTTCTTCTAGCTTTAACAGTTCCTTTTGGATTCCCTAAGGGTTTAGTTCCTTTAGCATTAGATGAAGGAGTTTTAACTGAAACTGGTTGTTTTGATGTTGATGATTTCTTAACCTTTTTAACTTTGCTTGACATCTTATTTTGATCTTTCCTGGGGCTAATGGCAACACTGGTGGGGACACGGCTTTCCCAAGGGCGTGCAGCAATCCAGCGATCCTTCCAGCTCCAACTCCAACTAGCTTTGCCAAGTTCATAATTGCCTAGACCTTGGCTAGAGTTGGCCCTCCACTGCGTTGTTCATAAGATATGCATATGATTTTCAGAAAAACCAAGTGAAACAAGGTTGTGACTATTACTCATTAATAAGATTAACCTACCTGATGAGAGAAAGCATATGCCATGCTTCTTTCCCGTTTAACTGCTGCTTCTTCTCTTAGGTGTAACCTTGCAAGGATTTTCTCCATGGTTTCAGAACCACCACTCCATTCCACCTGTTATTTGTTTAAACTGTTGGTCAACAAAAGGGTGACTCAAGAGGGTTCTATCCATTTCTTGTATCTGATGAAATTATTGCATTGCATTTCAAGCATTTTCATCTTTAATTGAATAGGAAAAACTAATATCTGGAATCTGATTTCAATTAGGTACACATGTTTTAGGATATCTCGATAAGAATTTCAACTTGGTAGTATAGAAAACAGAAGAGGAAGTTTCTACAAAGATAGAAATGCATTCTGTGATATCTAATACAATAAGATAGGAGCCTCTGTATAAACAAAAAGTGTATTTCTTAACTAAAATTCGACCATTGCCTTTCCATAAAATAAACAACTTCATATTGAAGATTCAATCAGAGGAAATGAGGAAAATGTGATCACAGTGGTAAGTAAGGGCATGTTTGTTATGCCCAAAGATTTATATGCATGTGAGAGATTTTGCACAAACTGACTCGTGTGGGGAGACTCTCCACTCATGACACTGTTTCAATCACTTAATGCATTTGGCCATTTACTAATCACATAGAAAACCATAGAGATCTTTAAAATAATATCACATATATACATATTTGAAACAGAGAAGGCAATGAAATCATAAATATACATTTGGCTATTGATGTATAGTCATAGTAGTGGAGAGACTGATCAACAAACTGGCAACAGTTTGAGAAGAAAGCAAATTCATTATAGGATGACTGACAATTATTAGCTGTAGGTTACCTCAAGGTCATGAATCTTGGCCTCTAGTTTTAGTTGAGAATGTAGTTTCTTCCGCTTGAGCCTGTCTTCTGTCACCATACATATTCGACGAGCTCTAATCTCAGCCTGTATCTTGGTCCATGAATGAAGATGAGTGATAGTTGTACTAGTTTGTTTTTGAACAGAGAAACCTTGAGTCAGGGTTCTCAGTTTTGTGAATCCTCTCAAGCGACGTAAATGTTTTCTAGCCTGGTAATTTCAAAAGACAGCATCTCAAAACAGAATCAGAAGACATTAACAGAAGCTTTGCACATAGTAATGCATACATGATTCACACATCTGTCAGCAAAAAATAATGTCAAAATAAATGGTATGCAAGACAGACAACACACATAATGTGCCTGTTATGGATGTGCTTAAATCAACGTAGTTAAGTTTGACTTGGTTTGTCTCTTTGAGGTTTTCACTTTGGCATACCTTATAAGCTCGGAATGCTGTTTGGATCCTTGTTGCAGCAATAGTTTCAATTGATACTCCAGCTGACTCTAGATTTTCGCTTTTAATGCCATTTGCTAAACTGCTGGACTTTTTCCCTTTATAAATCTTAGTCTGAAACACAATTAATTCCCATGAATCCCTACGTCAAATGTGAGAATATTTGTGCGGATATTAGGCCAAAACAACCCTCAAACAAAATAAGTACCAATATTTCTAACAAATAACGTTGCAGCAGCCTAAAGAAAAAATAGATAAACAGGACAGTTAAGAGGTCGTTATAAACAATAACACATGCTGCTTCTCATATACATGTTGCCAGACTCAAGATAAAACTTCAATTTCTAGAAGTGCTGTTTGAAAACTAATTATATTGAGCCGAGTGGCATCAACTGATTCAAGTTAACTGACCCCAGAAAGTGAGATAAGGGTTGGTTCTTGCTGTTGTAATTATTTACAGGCATGTTGCTGTCCAAAACTCTGAACTTAATGTAGAACAAATCTAAACTTTGCCTTTCAATTTATATCAACAAAGTATTTTGCATTGACAAAATGTCGGTTATTTCAATTCTTGGACGATGACTAACTAGGGTCTAAAGATAACTTACTCACAGTTCAATCCCTCATAGCAATGAGCAGTCACTCTCCAAATCACAAAACCTTAACTGCTAAAGTAAGACACACGTCATACTGCATGATCAAGATAAATTACCTTCAAAGCATTTAAAGAGATTTATTTTTTTCCTAGAAAATAATGAAAGTGAAGAGGTCTACGATAAATTTTTCAAACTCATTTATCCATGCCAAATTCAAACCAAGAAACTAAGACAGATAATGTATTGTACCTTTACTTTCTTTGACCTTCCTTCTTTTGATTTTCTTGAGCTAATTATTGTCTTAAACCAATCACCTGAACCCATTCTTGATGTCAAGTAGCTTCTTTCAAACTAACATAACCCTGGGAATATTAAAAGATTAGCACAACACTACACATAAAGGTTTGTTCATAAACAGAAGAGGAAGACTGTTAGATACTAGAGTTGCAGTGATCTGTCCCCATTGGTTGCCTTTCTATTTATCCAAATAACTAACCGAAAACATTAGACCTATTTCTTCAAACATTTGCCCCTCCAAGATTATATTCTCGTGGAAGTAATTTATAGTCAAGCTCAATATAGATTATTAGTGTAGAATTCTTCATCCATGGAACATCATATCATATTATTTATCATATTGATTCAGAAAGATGGGAATAATTGAACATTGGGATATAGGAAATAGATACTAGGATTTTAAGGTGCATGGTGCAAGTAAAATGTTGGGAATTTAGTATTTTAAGGTTGAAGGGTATTTTTTTACTAATATAATGATTAATAAAGCGTGCTGGGTTTGCCAATTCAAGGATATGGCAGCGTAATAAGTTTTGGACTTAGATTTGAATTGATGCTTGAAATTATTTTAAAGTTCTGTTTCTTCTTCCCCAATCTAATTTTCCTCCAATGATTTATTTCTCCCACTTTCTGTGTCCCTTTCCCTCTATCTCTTCTTCCCTTCCCTAAACACCGAACTACATCCATTAACCAGAATAGAAACAAATTTACCACCACTGGTCTTGATAGTCACTGTACAACTGAATTTTATCAGCAATAACAAGAAGATCAGAGACCAAACATTTTGAACAAAACTTCGGTTACTATTATCATTCCGTTTGTAGAAATAAACAAATCCCAACAATAATGTCCCAACCAACTGAAATTCATAATAAAACAACCCAATGGTATTTCTTCCTTATCAGAGTCACAAGCAGCATCAGAAACAGGGATCAACAACTAAAGTACTAACTAAACTACTTAAAAAATGTATAAATGAAAAAAAGATATATGCTTAGTTACGTAGCAAGCAAATCATAATACCACAACATGTCAAAATCCATCTGGGTCTCATAACATAACCAACACGAATCCCAGAACCAGAATCACGTTTATGAATCCAGAAAATGGAGCAAACAGTGCAAGAACAAACAAAAAGCACCTGGGGATGGATGGCATACCAGAGAACAAGGGGAGAAGTGTCCAAGGCAACCCCTTTTTCCTCGCTTGTGCAACAAGATTTCTGGATGGAAAAAAGAAGTGGGGAACACTAATATCAGGATAGAAGTAAAGAGGAAGGAAATATCAAAGGGAACAAAAGGTAGGTGTTGAATATGGATAATGGAATGCCATGGCCCAATGCAAGCTTTGATTTCACAAGGAGAAAAAGAAAACAAACAAAAAAATATACGAGAGAAAAATCTCTGTTTTCTCTGTCTCACTCAATCAAAGGCTCAACAAACGCATATAAACACCACAAGGCCCACATCTGAAAAAGAAATGAAAAAAATGAACATTGGCGTGCAGTTTAGTCTGACAGACAGAGTAACATAATATTACATGACACGGTAGCATTTTGGAGAAATTCAACAACGGAGGCTACAGCTACAGTTATAACGACAGCAGAACAAACCGTGAAAACAGAATCTCGACGTTGACTGTGTTGCTTTTTTGGCACTTTTTTCTATTGATGAACATGAATTTGTAAAAGTAATTTTTTTCATCTTTTGGGATAAGACGAACCATAGATTAAACGTTGACGCACCTTCCATAAAATATTTTAAGACTTGGTCCCGGCGAGGCTCGAACTCGCGACCTTCGGCTCATAAGACCAACGCTCTAACCAACTGAGCTACGGGACCACGTTAATTTTATGGAATTTTATGTTATTTGCACAATTAAATCTGTTCATTGGAGGATTCAATTATTATTTTTGGATATTCAAGTGTCAATTCTATGTATTTGCCTAAAATAGTTTCAAAAGGACAGCTGTATTTTGAAATAACTCAATGAAAATACATTTTGTGGACCTTGATGTATAGCTATACTTGCTGCTTTCATGTGATAATGACGCTTAAATGGTCTAATTAAAAGTCTATTCTTTTTATTCAATATAAAACTTCTTCTCCCACACTTGTAAACAAAGTTATCTTTTGTTGATGTGGTTTAAAATGAACATTTTGTTTATTAAAGATTCAGTGCTAGATTTGTCAACATGATTCTTGTTTGGCAAAAAATAAATTATCAATATAAATAATTTGGATTCTTAACGTAATGTTAGATGACATTTTTTTGTGTGGTGTCTGTATCACGGTAAACACTTTGCAAATAAAATATTAGCTGTCTTGTAACTTTTGAACTACTTCTCACTTTTTTTTTCTTTCATTTATTGATTTCTAAATTAGTATCCTAAGGACAGCAACACCAAAACCCATTTTTTCTTTTTGAGTTAGTTGATGAAATAACCGTATATTTAGTGGCCTATTCACTAGCTATTTTATTTTATTTTTTCAGATATTTTACAGTTTAAAACAATTCCTTATAAATACTTTTAGATAGAAAAATAAATAAACTTAGTATTTTAACATAAATAATTTTATACATGTTAAGTTTATTTTCAATTAGTTTTTCAAAAATATATTTTTTAACTCATAAATTAAAATTAAACTCATTTTTTTATCTGTTAGAAATACTTAAAAAAAATCTCCCAAACGCCTTAGCATTAATATCTATATATTTTCTAAAACATATTTAAATTTATTCCTTATTATTATTAATTAAAATAATGATTTTCTTTTGAAAAGTAAGAATCACAAGTAAAATAGTTAAGATCTACAAAAGTTTAAAACTTCTAATAATGATAATCAATGTTAAAGATTGTATTGTTAGATCTTTTACATTTAATTAGTAAGAAAATAAAATTATGGGCAAAAGATCTTTCTACTCCATCTAAATTCATCTCAATCATTTGGTTGTAACAATTTTTTTCATAACACCTTCAATAAGATGCTTAAAAATAAAATTATCAGTTTTAATAAACTCTTATAGTCCATAAATTAGTTGCAACAATGGACACCCATCTCTACATGAATGGATCCCATGGAATGAAGTTCAATGGGTAACAATGAAGTTGTTGTTAACTAAAGTACACAAAATAATTTGATTAAATTTTTTGTCTCATTCCTATGGCGAGATGTACTATAAATTGTGGCAATAATAAGGTTGAGGTATGTGCATTATTATGCTTATTTTATAAAATACATCTTAATAAACCCAATGGTTGAGGTATGTGCATTATTTTATAAAATACCCCTTAATAAACCCAATGACAATTATTGTAGGGGTGTGAGTCACAAACCATCCTTTGAGGGTTTACCTAGTGAGTGTGATGGTGGGCCGCCATTATGAGACATGGGCAAGTCTCTAAGTGACACTTATGAAACAAGATACATGCACATGGCCGTAACGTGCACCCACTGATTAGAACCTATAGCTCAAGGCAATTAAGTATCTGCATTTTCTCGAGTGGAAGTTTATAAACACTGGGTGTAAGGGTTAGACCCGGAAGGTTCCTTACGCTAAACTACAATATTTTCTTTTAAAAGATAATATATTTTTGTTTTATTTTATTTTTTAAACTATGTAGGGGATTGTTAGAAATATTTTAATATAATTTAAAAAATAAATAATTAAAATAAAAAGCTTACTATTACTCGTGTGTTTATAAACCTTTAATTTATGGGTTAATGTTTTTTTATGGCTAATGACTATATTCTTATTACTATTTACACCTTTAACTCCTTTTTCTACCTATAAATACCACCTAGGTGCATGGGAAAACAACAACAACAGAGACAACAAACACTAGAGTTTTCTCCGAAAGGTTCTTCTTTTCTTCTCTATATTATCTTTAAGACAGTGGTGTTCATAAGATCCTTCGCTGCACTCGATCGATCTAATGGGTTGTTGTATCTTGGGAGAGAAACACATATGATTGTGTATTTGTTTAGCCTTGTGCAGTAGGGGCGTTTTCTCTCCAAGGATAGCGATATGCGTGTCTCAACCTAGGCTATTTCTACTCCTTACCTCATTTATTTTTCATCTATTATTTATTATTATTATTATAATTTTATTATTAATAGTATTATATTTCTATTTAATATTCTTTGATTCATATACAACTCAGTATAATTATTGCTCTAATTATTATTATAATAGTTTTATTATTTTTAATATTAATTGAGTAATCATTTTCTAACATAATTTCCATTAATTGAACGTGTTTTTTTCATAAACTTACAAATTTTATATTGGGATGTGGAGCATGATGATGACAAATTCTTAACCAAGGGACCAACCACAAAAGCCATGGTCAGACATATACAAGAAAAGTGATTTCATCTGAAATGGGTGGATCCAAACTTTTATTTTCTTAGGTCAATGTTGAATTTAAATAATTAGAATAGGTTTATTTTGAGCCTTATATTTTAGGTTAAGTGTTGACAAAAAGAAGAAGATGAGCATCTTCCTCCAATAAGGAGTTTTGATGATGATGATGATAACTTATGAAGAAGTATGGAAGACTTGATGATGATGCATGGAAAAATGTTGAAGACTTAAAAGAATGCTTCGATTCAAGAGATTAATTGAAGACTTAAGAGTTTAGTTGTTTAAAGTCTTATAATATGTGTACATTATTTAAGATAGTTAATTAATAGGTCAAAAGTCAAAAGGTAGAACCCAAACAACAGAGCACTAAGAGAAAGACTTATTTTTACAAAATGCACTACGATAATTGATTATCATAAGTTTTCTTTTAACTTTTTCAGAAACTGCTCTGGAATAATCGATTATTAGCGTGAAACAATGTTTTTCAAAAACTGCTATAGAATAATCGATTATCACTTATGATAATCGATTATCTATGGCAATTGTGACTTAACTTTTCATATTCTTAACCTAATTCCTAAATAGGCTTTTATAAATAGAGTGGTAGGCTTTCATTAGAAAATACAGAAGTTAGAAAGTCTGAGTACTTGAGAACTCTCTGTGGGAAGACTTTGAAAAACCTAGTGTGAGTAGAGCGATAACTTTCATCAAGTGGGATCTTGAGTGATTGAGTGCTGCTACTGTTGCTAGGAGAAGCCGATCATCATTTGTGTGATTCAAAGGAGGTGTTCATTCCTTGTGTGATTCAATGAAGGTGTTTTCATCCCTTGTGGATTTCAAGGGAGGTGTCTTCATCTCTTGTGTGATTCAAGAGAGGTGTTTTCTAAACCCTAATCTTTCTTATCATTGATTGTAACTTTGGTTTATTTTTAGTGATTGAGTTAATCTCATTTTTTAGAGACTAACAACTGGACGTAGGGCCTTTCGATATGAACCAGTATAAATACTTTGTGCAATTTTCTCTTCTCTACTCTCTTTATTTTATTGTGTTTATTAAAATAAAGGAAATATTTTAATTGATCTTTGATATTAAAAGGGAAAATTTTAAAAGCACAATTTTTATTAAGAACCCAATTCACCCTCCTCTTGGTTTTTGTCCAAACGATCAAACATTCCGCTACGCGATACCAACAATTGGTATCAAAGCTTGCTTTGATAGTTCTTCAAAATTTTCGAAAATGGTTAGACAAAATCAAACCTTTGCTGAAGGTGCGTCTATCAACAAACCTCCTCTTTTTACTGGTGAAAATGACCCCTTTTGGAAAGTTAGAATGCAAATATTTTTGGAATCTGTTGATAGGGGTATTTGGGATGTTGTCTTAAATGGTCCATTTGTTCCTGTTGATGTTGTTAATGATGTGCAGGAACCAAAGCCCTTTTCGCAATGGCTTGCGGAAGAAAATAGAAGGTCTCAATATGATGTTAGGGCCAGAAATATAATATCATCTGCACTAACTCTTGATAAATTTTATAGAATTTTAGTTTGTACAGGTGCCCAGGAAATGTGGGAGATTTTACGAGTAACCCATGAAGGAACAGATAATGTTAAGCGTGCAAGGAAGAACTCATTAATTCAAGAATATGAGATGTTCCGAATGCAACAAGGCGAAACCATTTACGATGTGCAGAAGAGATTCACCCACATTGTTAATCATCTCTCTAGGTTAGGTAAAAATTTTGATATTGATGAATTAAATATTAAAATTTTGAAATCTTTGAACAGGACATGACAGCCAAAGGTTACGACGATCACTGAATCTCAAAATCTTGTAACAATGTCCATGGCCGCTCTTTTTAGTAAGTTGAGAGAGCATGAACTTGAACTTGGGCGTTTTAATGATGAAGAGGACCAAGGAAGGAAAAGGAACATAGCTTTCAAATCTGAGATTATAAAAAGCAAAAGCCCCAAAGATGATGATGACTCTGACGATAAGAATATGAGTCTCATGATAAAGAAATTTGCAAAGTTTATGAAAAGCAAAAATAAAGGTCATCACAAAAGGTATAAAAATGAAAACCAAAACTTTGTTTCAAATTTCAATTGCTATGGATGTGGTGAAACAGGTCACGTAAAAGCGGACTGCACAAATGCTAAAAAGGGTAAAGAGAAGATGGGCAAAAAGGTTTTTCAAGAAAAATAAATGGGAGGATAATGATTCAAGTTCTTCTTCAAGCTCATCCAACTCTAGTGAATCCGATGAGGAAACAAATATGTGTTTGATTGCTGACCTTGACTCTTCTGACAGTGAGGTAAGCTCTTGTGGTGAAAATGATTATAATGCTCTATATGATGCATTTCAACAATTGCTCTTTAAATTTAGTAATTAGATGTTGCTCACAAGAAATTAAAATTTGATTTTAAGGAGTTACAAAGTAAGTTTGAAAAGTCTATTGAGGAAGAAGTCTTGCAAATAAAATTTCAATTTTAGAAAATAAAGAGACTGAAATTATTGAATGTGCATCTTGTAAAAGTTATATGTTTGATTTAAATATTCTAGAAAAACAACTTGAAGATGCATTAGAAAATAAAAGTGTTAAAAAGCCTAATTTTAAGAAAAATAATTTAAGTAACAACAAGCAAGCTCCTAATAAGAATAAAAGAGCCCATAGGGTATGGGTAGAAAAAGGTGAGCCTTATTCTAGGAATATAAATTGTGTAACATGTTTTTATTGTATGCAAAAGGGGCACACTTCAAATAAATGTAAAATCAAACATTTTGATGTCCCTAATGGAAGATGTGTTTGGATTCCTATTATAAAGTGTCGCAACCGAAATCGCGACGGGACAACGAACAAAAAAATAAAAATTTGTAAAAATAGAGTTTAGAGTCGCCACCATAGTTATTATAGGAAACTATGGAAAACCATAAAAAAGAGCAAGGTCTGCGAAAAACCAGATTTTGGGTACAAGAGTCGGTTATGCGTGGGGAAGGTATTAGCGCCTCACAACGCCCATCCTAAGATGGTACCTTTAATTAAATGTGCAAAATTTATGTGGTTCTTCAAAATATTTAATTTTCCCCAAAAATGTTAATAAAAGAATGTACAAAAAAAAAACAAAACTATTTTTTTGATTTTTTGGGTCCGACGAGGATTAATCCTCGCTCCTACGTATCTCCAGGAGAATGGAGAATCAGGGTTACATGGTTCTTTTTTAAAAAGTTATTTGGAAAAATATTTGAAAAAATGATTTAGTTTTTTTTTTTAAATTTTGAAAAATTTTTCATTCAAATTTTTAGTATTATTTTATTATTGGTGTCATGCGACGCGAGCGGCCGAACAAACACTTGAAATAAATTCTTTTTTCTAATCTTTTATTTATTTTTTAATCATTTATAAATCTGTAATATATATTTTTTAAATTATTTTAAAGTAGGTGTGGATGTTGTGACCAACAAGATAGATATAAAAAAGTAAACAAAGAAAGCTATTTTTTTATTTTTAGATCATCTATATATATATTTTTATGAAAAAACAAAAGTTAAATTGGATGTCATGCGACGCGAGCGGCCAGACAGAGACTAAAGAAAGGGGAAAACATATTTTTTATGATTAAAAAAAAGAATGAAAATTGAGAAAAACTAAATCAAAAGATGAAAGAACTAAGAGTGACGTACCTTAAAAAAATTCAATATCTCCTCACCTTTTCTCTTTTCTTTCTTCCTTTTCTAATATGTTTGTGTTTTTTTCCAATAGAAATAAAAATGTGACGTGTCTATGTGGGTGGTGAGTGATGAGAGAAAGAATTAGAAAAGTGTAGAGAATCTCCTTTTTTCTTTTTCTTTTTCATATGACAGACTATGTATTTATATTCACATATTGCAATCTCAATGCAATCCTAGCCTTAATTATAATGAACAATACAAGGAAGGAATTGATTATGATACAAGCACATTATAGAGATCAAATCGTAACAAATCAGAGCACAAAATCAATCAAGATCAGTAATATTGATTCTAACCGTTAACAAATCAAAGCACAAAAATCAATCCCAATTAGTAATATTGATTCTAATTATATGAAGAGATATTGATTTTAATTATTAGAATTATATCACTAATTTCTCTATCAGAACAAAGGTAGAATATATGTTAAGTTGTTGGGCTCATGAAGGGGGTGTGATAACAAATTAGGCTCTTCCTTCTTTTTTCCTTCTTTTTTCATCTCTTTTTTCTTTTCTTTTTTTCTTTCTAAAATTAAAGTTTGAAAATCTTTGAAGAAAATAATGTTTCACATTTTTTAATTTTTTTTGAAAATAAATTTATTTACCCGGACGAAATTGGGTGTTGACAGCTGCCCCTCTTTACTTAGATTTTACTAGATAATATGAAAATTTGATTTTTTTCATATTATCGTAATAAAAGATAAGTAAAGATAAAAACACTAATTTCGTTCGGGTTTCAAAAGAAGACAAACTTGACCATTCAAAAGGAGATGGCCTGCGTCTGAAAGGAACTAGTGACCATTACCAAGTAGAGGGTCCCAATTCGACACACCTTTTTTTTTTTTTACTTTTTGAAATATAAAAAGACCAATCCAGAGGAGAGTGGCTATATCTAAAGGATTCAACAACCATTACCATGTAGAGGGTCCCAATCCGAAAAACCAAATTCTTTTTGTATTTTGACTTTTTGAAAAAAAAGATTAGACCAATTCTGAGGAGAGGGTCTATATCTAAAAAAAATGATGTCCATTACCATGTAGAGGGTCATCATTTGACAAAAGAAATCAATGACCATTGCCTCACAAAGGGTCTTGATTTAAAGAGATCGATGACCATTGTCTCGCAGAGGGTCTTGATTTAAAGAGATCGATGACCATTGTCTCGTAGAGGGTCTTGATGTGACATAAGAAATCAATGACCATTGCCTCGCAGAGGGTCTTGATGTAAACAAGGAAATCATTGACCATTGCCTCGCAGAGGGTCTTGATGTAAAGAGATCGATGACCATTGCCTTGTAGAGGGCCTTGATGTTGAGAAAAAACCATGACCATTGCTTTGCAGAGGGTGTTGATGTGACATAAGAAAATCAATGACCATTACCTCGCAGAGGGCCTTGATGTAAAGAGATTGATGACCATTGCCTCGTAGAGGGCCTCAATGTAAACATAAGGAAATCAATGACGATTATCTCGTAGAGGGTCCTGATGTATAAAAGGAGAACCTGAATTTTGCTTTTGAAGTGTCGACAAACATCGCGTGAATGTCTAACATTAGTGACTTTTTTTTTGGAAATGATTTTCAATGATTTTGTGGAGTATGATGGATGATTTGATGATCCATGACATGTTATGATTTTCTTTTTGAACCTATATGATGATGTGTACATGGATGCGTGGATGCATGGGTGGAGTTTGCTTTTTTTCATTTTTTTATTTTTCCTTTATTTTAATTTGAGAGCAAGGAAAATTAGGCTTAAAGGCTAGAAAAAAAACTGTGAGGCCAAAAAGGACTGGATTTAGGGGCCAATGTGGAAACTAGGTTTGGGGGTCAGTGTGGAAACTAGGCTTGGTGACCAGTGTGGAAACTGGGCTTGAGGTTATGTCATTAATTTCTCTATCAGAACAAAGGTAGAATATATGTTGATTTGTTGGGCTCATGAAGAGGGGTGTGATAACAAATTAGGCTCTTCCTTATTTTTTCCTTTTTTTTCATCTCTCTTTTCTTTTCTTTTTTTTCTTCTAAAATTAAAGTTTGAAAATCTTTGAAGAAAATAATGTTTCACATTTTATTTTTATTTTTTTTGAAAATAAATTTATTTACCCGGACGAAATTGGGTGTTGACATAAAGTAACATGTCTCTAACCTCACAAAACCCAAATAAGTTTATTGGGGACCAAAATGTTATTGTTCTCTATCTCGCATGTTATTTCAAAATCAAGAAAGTCTCTTTGAATGTCAATAGCTAGTACATTCATCAAACTTTTGGTATCCTGGTAAGTTCTATGATTTTATAAGGGGTTTATATTATATATGTGTAAAAATGGTAAAAATCTATAATTTTAGTGTTTTCCGAAAACTCCGCTGGGATAATCGATTATCTTAGGTGATAATCGATTATCAGCAAATCTGGAAATTTTTGTTCGTGGGTATGAACCAATAATTGATTATCTTAAGCTAGTAATCGATTATCTTGCATAGTAGGATGCATATTTTCAAATTTTTTACCGTTTGAGTGAGCTTTTCGAAAATTTAGACCATGAGCAACAACTAGGTACTTCATAAATGCAAATTAGTACGTTGGAGTTCATTTTGTTAATATAACATTTCCTTCTTTAAACCCATATTTTTTAATCTTTAGAGTCTCTCTTTCATTTAGGGGGAGTCTTTGATTAAGGGGGAGTATTTAGTTCTTGAAATGTTTGTATCAAAAAGGAGAAATATTACATGTAGGAGGAGTTTTATATCTTGAACAATTTTTTAAGGGGAACTTAAGTTATCTGATTTAGAGGGAGTTGTCTAAAGAGAGGTGTTTTTTAAACCCTAATCTTTCTTATCATTGATTGTAACTTTGGTTTATTTTAGTGATTCAAGGAAGGTGTTTTCATCCCTTGTGGATTTCAAGGGAGGTGCCTTTATCTCTTGTGTGATTCAAGAGAGGTGTTTTCTAAACCCTAATCTTTCTTATCATTGATTTTAACTTTGGTTTATTTTAGTGATTGAGTTAATCTCGTTTTTTAGAGATTAACAATTGGACGTAGGGTCTTTTGATCCGAACCAGTATAAATACTTTGTGCAATTTTTTCTTCTCTACTCTATTTATTTTATTGTGTTTATTAAAATAAAGGAAATATTTTTAATTGATCTTTGATATTAAAAGGGAAAATTTTAAAAGCACAATTTTTATTAAGAACCCAATTCACCCTCCTCTTGGTTTTTGTCCAAACGATCAAACATTTCGCTGTGCGATACCAACATTATGTACTAAAAGATTTTTATGGGCCTTTTTATTAGAGTTATGGGCTTGGTAGTATGTTTTCGGCTTAAAAGGTTGGGCTTGGTGTGAGACGTGAATTAGAGTTTGCTTGGGCTAGCTTGGACCTTGAGCAACCTTGAAACGCGTGGCTTGCTCTCCAAGGGAATGCCTTCTGCGCGCCTAGTGAATTTTGCAATTTTGATTCACCAAGGAGCAATATTGCTTTTAGCCAAACGGTTAAAAGCGCAGAAAAAAATTTCTTTGCAAACTAGTTTCATAAGATGTTGAGAAAGATGTTCTTGGGTGGCTTGGACCCTTAGTTCCTCAAATTTTAGGCCAAAATCAATTTCAAACCTTTTCTCAAATTTTGTTGCTCTATCTTACTGCAAATTTGTTCCAAGTCATTTAAGTCTTGGTAGGGCAACAATTTCACTCTATCTCTAAAGCCTAATTAATCAAAGTAAAGTCTTGACTAATTTTAGTTAGAGTAAATACCTTTAATCAAAATAAAGTCTCAATTATTGTTAAAAACTCATTTAATGACATGAAAGTTTCTAAATAAAATCAAAGTAAAGTCTTAATTAGATTTAAAAACCCTTGGACTCATATGATCAACATGCATATAGATTTAACATTCTTACTTTTTACGTGATTCAAAGATAAATAACATAGATGAATGAAAACCACAACAATAATAAAAAAACAAAGAAATTATTTCATTCTAACCTCAAAATCCATAATGAAATTACATTGGAACCAACCTTTGAAGCTTAGCCCTTCATGGAATCAAAATAAAATAAAAATAAAAGAAAAGAGAGATGGAGAGAGACGACGGACTTAGATCCCCCAAGGGTTCCTAAATTCTGATGTTCTGAATTTTTTTTTCCTTTTCTACTTCCCCTTGGTCTCTTGATATAGGACTTTGACTGAGCTTTTCTATTGCTAAAATCTCTCAAATATCTTTAAAATAAAGATAAATATTATTTATCTTTATAGTGATTATGAATATTTAAAAATATTTGGAGAGACAACCAGTTTTAAATTAAAAATATTTGGCAAATATAGTTCATTATTAATTTATAATATAATTAAATAAATTAATTACTTAAAGAAATCTGATAAATTATCACCAACTAATATTTACATTAATTTTCCAAATTAACCTTTTTCAATCTCCTCCAATCATCTTTTAAATAATCCAATATATTCGATATATCTGTTTGTTGTGGAGATCTAAAAAGATTTAAGAAGATCTTGTATATTTAAAAAGATTTGGTAGTTACTATCTTTTGATATTTTATGATATAATTAAATAAGATGATTATTTAAAAATATCAAATAAAATATCTAAAGATATGTTTTCCCAAATTATCTTTTATCATAAAGATAGAGAAAACCACAAGGTCCAATTTCAATTAATGGTGGGCATGGATTGGATAATTAGATATCCGCTCCAAATCCAATTTGAATCTAAATATATGGTTCAGATTTTGATCCATATCCACATTTTTGTTGAAAAAACAATTTGGATATTTTAAAATCTATATCAAAATATTAGGATCAAGTTAGATATCCTTATCTAAATATTTGGATCAATTAAGAATCTAGATTTATTTCTAAATCCATTTTTAATGAAACTTAACTTTTTATAAATTTAATTTTAATTTTTAAT
>Ga0099822_1002325_pt1 | contig 23562 bp, 12 predicted proteins | sample CowpeawhiteBW_FD_76839 | JGI IMG/M metagenome (GOLD analysis project Ga0099822, IMG submission 76839) | Root nodule microbial communities of legume samples collected from California USA - Cow pea white BW | ecosystem: Host-associated > Plants > Roots > Nodule | place: USA: California | collected... | reverse complement strand
GGAAATTCATACATTTACACATGGCAGCACAAAACTAATCGATCACAATTATAAACACACAAAGCAACTCCCCTAACCTGGATTCCTTGCTCCAAACACGAATTGGTGAGTGTGCTTTGAAGTAAAAAACTTCTCCTCTCTTGATTTGTACCCTTTACACCGTTCTTCCTCTCAATTCCTCTCTGTAATGCGTCCACACCAGCTGTTCTCCACCCAACGCCCACGCTCCTGTCTCAATACCCCTCCTCTTGCTAATTCTCTTCCTTTTCTTTACTCACTACCTCTCTAATTACCCCTTTTTACCACTAAACGAAAATTTAAGTAAGATAAAGCTTAATGGTTAATTAAGCCCCCTCACATGCTGCGTCCAGCCCTCTGAATTACCTATTCATTGGCTGCTAGGGTTCTCAAACCCCTTCAGATTCGTGTCAATGAAATTTGGCAAAAAAGAAAAAAGAAAAGTAGGTTAGTTCTCAACAGGGTTTGAACCCACTCTCATGCACATACCAAGCCAAGGCCAAACCACTCAACTAACACATGTTTCATGATGACTCCCACAATTTTAAGGATTTATCATCATCCATACGCATTCAATATATAAGCACACAAAAACACATAATTTAAATAACATCCAAGTGGCACACATAGGGCTCGAACCCAAGTCCTCACACACAATAAAGTACTCTCAACCACTTGAGCTAGTACTCTTCCATGTCATAACTCATCGCATTTATTGCTTTAAATATTCTCGCTACCCGCCCTAATTAAATAATTAATTAAATAACTATTTAATTTTCCCGGGTCTTACAACTACCGTTGGGAGATGATCGAAGATAAAGACATAAAGATTCAAATCAACAAATATCACAAGTAATTGAAGATATCAAAGCAGAGAACATATTTCTGCTTGATGAGTTTGTTTCATAACTTTTGATCGAGAAATTGTCATCGTTCTGGACTAACTATAAACAACAACTGAAAAACAGGCACTAGCAAATGACACTTCAAGAGCTCATTACACACATCATAATTGAAGATACCAACAGGAAGGAGTGTGCTACTGCAAGGGCTAAAGCACTATCTGCAAAGGCAAACGTGGTAGAAGATAAATCTGCTTCAAAAAGGTATGAGAACAAACCTGATCATAAAAGGAAAAATAACTTTCGAAATTCCCATCCCAATGGATCTAACCTCGTCTTTAAGAAAAAAGGGTAATTGCTTCGTATGTGGGCAACCAGGCCATCATGCACCTCAGTGTAGGCGTAGAGCAAGAAACGACAATCCTCCTAGGGCAAATATAGCCCAAGGGGAAGGGGAAGATACTATAGTTGCAGTCATTTCTCAAGTAAATCCGATGACCAATGTGAGCAAGTGGGTGGTAGACTCTGGTGCTACCAAGCACATATGTGCAAACATGAGTGCTTTTACCTCCTACACTAGTGTAGGGGATGGAGAAGAACATGTTTATCTTGGTGATTCCAGGACAACTCCAGTCCTTGGAAAAGGAAAGGTTCTTCTAAAACTCACATATGGGAAGACTCTAGCCTTGAGTGATGTGCTACATGTGCCCTCTATCAGAGTTAATCTAATCTCTGTTGCATTACTAGGAAAAGTGGGGGTTAAAGTGTCATTTGAATATGACAAGATTGTAATGACAAAAAATAATATTTTTGTGGGGTAGGGATATTGTGATCAAGGTCTCTTTGTACTCAATATTTCAGAAATTATAAATGAATCATGTTCTTCTACTTATATCGTTGACTCATATGATATGTGGCATGCTAGATTTGGACATGTAAATTCCTCATATGTTATGATATTATAACGACTAGGATTAATTAATATGCATGATAAACAAAGTGGTAAATGTGATGTATGTGTAGAATCCAAAATAACTAAGAAAACATGTTATCTTGTAGAACATCAAACAAAATTGTTAGGGTTAATTCAATCTAGCTTATTTAAAACAAGAGGTGATAAAAATTATTTTGTAACCTTTATAGATGATTATTCTAGATACACCAAAGTGTACTTAATCAAACGTAAGGATGAAGCTTTTAATGTGTTTTTAACTTATAAAGCGGAAGTAGAAAATCAATTGAATAAGAAAATTAAGAGGATTAGATCAGATAGAGGTGGTGAATATGTATTATCCATGAAGTAACCCCACCAAATTCACCTGAGTTTAATGGAGTAGCTGAGAGGAAAAATAGAACTCTTAAGGAAATGATGAATGCCATGCTTTTTAGTTCTAATGCACTTGATAACCTTTGGGGAGAAGCCCTTCTTACTGCATGTTTTTTACAAAATAGGATACCTCATAAGAAAACGGGTAAAACTCCTAATGAGTTATCGAGAGGGTATCAATCTAATCTTAAATATCAAGAGTGTGAGGGGTGCTTAGCTAAAGTAATGTTACCCGATCCTAAGAAAAGGAAAGTAGGCTCTAAAACCTCTGATTGTATGTTTTTGGGTTATGCTGGACATAGTGTTGCCTATAGGTTTCTTGTTCTTAAAAGTGATATGATTGAACATAATACTATTTTGGAGACAAAAAATGTTGAGTTTTTTGAACATATATTTCCATTAAAGGTTAATGATACATTTGAACAACCTATAAATACTTATAGTGATGCCATGAGTGAGGGTTTAAGAAGAAGTAAAAGGCAAAGGAAAGAAACTTCTTTTGGAGATGACTTTTATGCTTATCTAGTTGAAAATGATCCAACAAGTTTTTTAGAGGCTACTAGTGTTCTTGATGCAAAACAATGGGATAAGGCTATTAAGATTGAAATTGAATCAATTGAGAAAAATAATACTTGGACCTTAGTAGATTTGCCCAAAGGAACAAAACCCATTGGTTGTAAGTGGATCTTTAAGAAAAAGTGTCACCCTGATGGATCCATAGATAAATATAAGGCAAGATTAGCAGTGAAAGGTTTTACTCAGAAACTCAACATAGATTACTTTGATACCTTTGCCTTTGTGACTAGGATTTCTTCTATTCGAGTTTTGTTAGCTCTAGCAGCTACCCATAAGCTAGTGATACATCAAATGTTAAGATTGCTTTTCTGAATGGTGAATTAGAGGAGGAAATTTATATGACTCAACCTGAAGGGTGTGTTGTCCCTGGTCAAGAAAATAGGGTGTGCAAACTTTTAAAATCTTTGTATGGGTTAAAACAAGCACCAAAACAGTGGCATGAAAAACTAGATAATGTGTTACTTTGTGATGGTTTTTCACCTAACGATGTTGATAAATGTGTGTACTCTAAATCTGAAAATGGTGAATGTGTCATTATATGTTTGTATGTGGATGACATGTTAATTTTTTGTACATGCATTGATATAGTCTCTAGAACTAAATTGTTTCTAGGATCTAAGTTTGAAATGAAAGCCATGGGTGAAGCCAATGTGATTTTAGGTGTTAGAATCATAAGGAAGAGAGATAGTATATTACTATCCCAGGAACAATACATTGAGAAAATTCTTAGGAAGTTTGGATATTATAACTTTAAACCTGTGAGTACCCCTTATGATGCTAACTGTAAATTAATGGAAAATAGAGGAGAATCTATTTCTCAACCTCAGTATGCCTAGATAATTGGGAGTTTACTACACTTAATGAGCTTTTCAAGACCTGATATTGCTTATGTAGTAGGTAGACTGAGTAGATACACTCAATGTCCTAATCAAGAGCATTGGGATGTACTTGGAAGGCTTATGAGATACTTAAAAGGTTCAATGGATTATGCCATTGAATATAGTTGATTTCCTGTTGTACTAGAAGGGTATAGTGATGCTAACTGGATCTCTGATTTATATGAGACAAAGTCCACTAGTTGTTATGTATTGACACTTAGGGGTGGTGCGATTACATGGAGATCAGCCAGGCAAACAATTATTGCAAGATCAATAATGGAATCTGAGTTTGTTGCTCTCAAAATGGCTGGTAGTGAGGCTGAGTGGTTGAAAAACTTCTTAGCAAACATTCCTCTAGGAATGAAACCAACCTCATCTGTATCAATACATTGTGATTGCCAATAGACAATAGCTATAGCTAAAAACAAAAACTACAATGGAAAGAATAGACATGTACAATTGAGACATAATTTGGTTAAGCAGTTGCTAAAGAGTGGAAATCTAGCAGATCCCTTGACAAAACCCCTAGGAAGAAATACAATTTTAGAAACATCGAGGCGAATGGGACTTAATCCACTTGCAAACAAACAGGTGATGGTAACCAAATCTTTGTGATTGGAGATCCCATGAATAAGGTTCATATGGATAAAAACAAGTCACTTGTTAGTTCTGATAGCACTAAATTGATTTTTAAATCAATTATGTCCATTCCTATGGTGTATGTGAAAGTGCTAGAGACTGCATTATTGAGAGGTTAAACTTTGTAAATTAAAATTCGTTATGGTATAAGAATTTTAGTTTAAACAATTTTTTAATGATTTTCATATCCCTTACTGGTGGTGTATGATATGTAGTATACACTTGATGAAATCACCTATATGAGTGTCAAGTGGGGCCGCTTGTATGAGATCTTGGCATGATCTCTAGAGCACTCATGAACATCGGCCACACGCATGGCCTAGTAAGCACAACACAGCGTTAACAACAAGGATTGTGGCGGTGTATTGTGATTGATAAATCACTAACACATATCAAGTGTCTTTGGGTCATATAGCTTGCTATACCTACTACACTGTGTGTTAAGTTTATTTGTCTAGGACTGGTTCATATAGCTTGCTATACTAGCTCTGATGCATTTACGTCTTATGAGACCCATAATTTTCTTCTTTCAATCTTTCTTTTCTTATCTTTTGCAATATGGGGGGGGGATTGTTATAAAATAATCTTTTTATTGCAAAAGATTCTAAACGTTGCATGCCATAATTATAAATGCTACAATTTCAAGTTTTATGATAGAGGTGCATCCATTTTGATTTTTAAACTTGAAAGCTTGGCTGCCAGTTCTGTACGTTGTAGTGAAATTGTTTTTACTGTTGCCATGCAAATTCAGCCCTTCACCATTCATCACTCACACCTATAAATAGGTGGTTTTGGTGCTCTCCAGAACACATTATCTCTCAATCTTCTCCTTCATTCTTCAAGCTCTCTTCTCTCTCATATTTATTTTTTCTACTATCTAGGTTAAATACTCTTTCAAGAGTACTTTCTTGCTAGTTCTGAGATCCTCGAAAGATCCGAGAAGTTCCTGTTGTATCTTGGGGGGCTTGCGCAACACACCGCGGATAAGTCCCTAAGGGCGGTGAATTTACACGCCTCGGGAAGTACCATTTTTTTGTTCATGATTTGTCATTTTTTTACAATACCTTATCTAGAATTACTAAAATTTCAAACAAAGTCAGTTTGCAAGATCCTCTTCTGCAAACTAGACGAAGAAATTACATAAAACTCTTGAAAGTTTGTTTCAAGATAAAAAGAACAATACAAGACAATGAAAATTTTTGTTTCCTATCAAACACACCATACATTGGTGTAAGATTCAGATTAAAGAATATACAAAGAAAAAAAAATAACTCTAACATCTGAATTGTGATGGATGTTATAATGAAGGACCTCTGACATCATCACCTCCTTTATGAACCTTGAGCAATCTTTCAAAACAAAAATGAAATATTTAAATACTTTCATAAAAATTTCTAAGTCACAATAAAGCTCTCTACATTTGAAAGATATGAAAAATTATATTTTTGAAAGGATGAAAGTTTTCTGTTTAAAGAAAGTTGAAGTAACTAACTACTATAATAAATTATTTTGAACCCAAAAATATTTTGAACAAATAAAATTAATTAATTTTTTATGTAATTGATAATAGGCATTATCATATTTTTATTTTATTTATTTTCATATTTTATTGTTATTTTATTTTTGAATTTTATTTGATATTTCAGGTTTTATTCAATAAAAGTGGAAAAGTTAAATATGTGGATTATATTTTCCAAAAAAGTGAAAATCTCAAAGATTTGGGAGATCAACATAATAAGTGGAATATCGAATAGTCAAAGATTATGAACAATATTAGATATCCATAAAGTTGGTTACACAAATTACAAGTCAGAATATTTGAAGAATATCTCAAAGATATTGAGTTATATATCCAAGATATAAAAGATATTAAAAGATCAAGTACAAAGTTGCAAGCCCAAACCAATTTGGAAAATCTTTAAATAAAGGGCTTGACAAAGGTGAAAAATAACCCACTTGGGAAATAAATACCCCTTTGTGGAAAAGCCCCTTTGGGGGCGAGAGGGAAAAAGACACACTTGGAGAGAAAGAAACTTGATATCTCTACATTTGAGTACAAGGGAATTCTGAAGGATTCATTGAATTTCAACATTAGTCTAGCATTCAATATGCCTAGGAGTAGTTCCTCATTCACGGGGGTTGGATGTAGTGTATTCTTAATTCTTTGTGAATTCTTCATTCAATATAATTCTTTTCCATAGTGGTAAGTATTCTCGCCTTTCAAGCGGGTGACCCGGGTTTGATCCTGGGCAACAAAGCCAAAAACTTGTTAATGGAAAACAACAAGTGCACCTGTCGCACATAGCAAGTAATAAATATTGTTCTCTCCACAGGGACTTGTGCAACACATGTCAACTATCGCAACTCACAACTCAATTAGATAACAAAGTTCACAAAAATACTAAGAAACCTTTTTTGTATTTTTATCAAACAGTTGGTGTGGAACAAGAATTTAACATAGATTATTTACAAATGTCAAGACTAGATTTCATTCACTTCATTCTCATACATTCACAAACATCTCAATTCCAATTTCATGTCAAAATCAACTCACAAGAATACTCAAATCCTATTCCTAACGACTTTGAGCCTATGATAACTCATTAAGATCCAATTCTAATGAATCCTCAACAAGTGAAATCATGCATTAAGTTCAAGGGTGTTAAGATTACCAAGGAATAATGTTATATCCCTAGATATAAGCTCCATTTGGCATTCAATTTTAGTTCTTTGTTCAAAAGATATTTTCCAACACCTCAAGAACACAACTCATGCATGGGTGGCCAAACCAAAGCAAGCATTAAGCATGGAAATCAAATACTAACATTGAAATGGAAAAGCATATGTATTAACATCACAACATATACAAGAATTATAATCATTACATCTAATCTCAACAAATAGGTTTAGCTCTAAATGGTGGAGAACCTAAGTTTTACAAATTGAAGAGAAAGGGAAGAGATGGAAACCAAAGAGAAGATGCAAGCCATTTCTCAAGGTTCTTAGCAAATTCTTCATGCTCTAATTGTGCATCCCCTTCGCATCAACACCTCCAATCCGTAGATCCTCTCCCTCATCAACCCCAAAAGGGGAAAACATAATGGATGAAGATTGAAGACCCAAGGAGGAGTGGGAGAGCTTCCCAGTACCCCAAACAACCTCCAAGGGCCTCTCTTAGTTGCTTTGGGTGAAGAGAAGTCGTGGGAGGAAGGAAAGATCCCTTTGCCTCGCAAGAAAACATGTTTAATACCCATTTTCAACCTATCAGCGTCGTCACCGCCTATCACCATCTTAGCACTTCCAGGTGTTGTATTAGTAAAATGTAAAACAAGCCAGCACTTTTCCACCGTCAAGCGCTCTAATGCTCTGCAACTAATTTTCATTTATGAATTTGTAGCAGTGGGCCCGATTCCTTAGCGCTTGTCATGGGTATTTGGCTCAAAATCAAACTTTTTTGTCCAAAACATGCTCCCTTGAGTTCTTGCTTGTTTTACTCCACCAAAAATGATTCTTATTAACTTATTTAACACACTCAAAATAGAAATTGGAGGTAAAACAAGCAAAAAATAACTAAAACACAAAACAATACAAAACATATTAAACTTGAGAATATAACAAGATAAAAGCTAGGAAAGAGTTGATTTATTCATGATAATAAACACACAAAAGAGGTAAAAATGGACGTTATCAAGGGAAAAATACATACTTGGAGAGAAAGAAACTTGATATCTCTACATTTGAAGGTAGAAGGGTATTATGAAGGATGAAGGTATTCAATTTCAACATCAGTCTAGTATTCAATATGCATAGGAGTAGCTAACTCCCTCATTCACAGGGGTTGTGTGTGATGTATTCTTAATTCTTTGGGAATTATTCATTTAATATAATTCTTTTCCATAATCTTATGTTCTATTCTCTATATTAATTGTATGATAATTATTTATTGCATATTTGTGGGTATCTAGTCAATGGACAGTAATCGATTATTTCCAAACTGACACTAGTGCAAAAAGCCCATTCGGCTTTCACCTAATATGTCTTGGGTTTACAAAAAGCAAAGCTTGTAAAAAGAAGGTGGCCTATTTGAAAGTACAGGCAACATTTAGGCTTCAGTTCTCCTTAACACTAAAGCCTATAGAGGAACATGCTTCGATTTTTGGGATTCGGTGCCTTAAGGTTCCCAATAATTTTAAAGATGTCACTGAATTTAAGAAATTGTAAAGTTGAACCCTATTAGTTTATAGGCTTCGATTTTATAAATGATCGGAGCCTAAGCTCTACTTAGGGTTAATTTTTACAAAATTTTACAAAGGCGTCAAGTTTTTGTTCTGTTATGCCATAACAGTAACTAGGGGTGAGCATAGGTCAGGTTGGGCTGGATTCGGATCCAAGAAGTCAATCCAACCCAATCAAAATTTATTTCATAAAAAATTGAATCCGACCATTTTATAGTTCGGGTTTGTCGGATTGGGAAAATATCGGGTTCGGATATTTTCGGTTGGATATGGATTATCCGAATTTAAGAAAATAAAGGATTTTCTTTTCATCTGCGTGTTGCTCTTATGGTACATGATGTCTTTTACGCGACGTTGACGAGAACAGATCAACATCCATTGCAAGCATCGCCGAACAGATTCCCTACCATAGTGAGTACCACCAAATAGATCCACTACCACCACGAGCACCGTTGAACAGATCCACAACCATCGTGAGAAGATCTGCATGTTTCATCACTTGCAACAGTTTTTCACCCTCACTAGAGATCGTGTGAGTCCAAATCTGCATCTACAACCTCTGCACAAGCACCTGAAACAAGTAGTTGTTGCTGGCCGTTGACGCTCTCATTTGTCTCGTCACTCGTCTTTTTTATTTGCAGTGGAAAAATCATTGTGCTGTTTGTTACAACTTGAAAAAGCAACGTTCATGTTCTCGCTTGCTTCCTCTGGTCACCATGGCACAAACATAGAAGAAGGACAACCCAAAAATAAAGCCACCCATTTTATTTTTCTCTACATTATGGAAGAATGAATATGTAGCTTGAAGTTCAACAATGGAAGATGGACTGTGTATTTGGAGTTTTCAGAAGTAAGGAAGGAAGAAACAATTGCTTTTCTATTTGAAAAAAAAAAAGAATGAAACATCTATATGACGGCTAGGGTTTAATGAAAATAGAGGAGTTTTTTTTTTTACATCGGGTCGAGTCGGATGCTTTTGGGTTTTTTTTTTTCAGATCCGTACCCGACCAATTATAGCCGTTTTACCCGATTTAAACTATCCAATACAAACAGAATTCATTTCAAATCGGCCGAATGTCCAATTTTTTATTTGGGTTGGTCGAGTGTGGACGGGTGAGGGTGTTTTGCTCACCCCTAGCAGTAACTCTTGTTCTCTCCTCATCCACTTTAACGTTGTTCATCCACCATTGTTGGTCCTTTCCTCTTCTTTTGTTCACCATCTTCATTGAACACCACGTCCAACATGTCCGCACTATCTACCACCACCACTAAATAGAAGTTCTTGAGGAACTCCACTCTTCGCCACTGAACCTCGTTTCTTCAACACCTCCACTCTCCATTGTTTCTAGCGTTTCACGCTCTCAAGTTCCTTTTATTCTCGTTTCTAATATGTTATTTATTTTTTGTATCTTAGATATGTGGTTAGATATATGCTTTCATATATTGATTTATTTTGTTTGATTTAAAGTTGTTGTCACATTGAGTTAGCCTTAGTTTCTCGTTAAAGATTCAATATGAAAATTATTTACTTTCTTGAAGTTTTTTGTTTCTAGGAAATTGTATTTTTTTTTAAAATTAATATAAAGGAGGCAATACTAATAATTTATATGTATTGAATCTTGAATTGTTTATTTGGATAGTTTAAGAAGATTAATCACATTTTTATAGTTTATGAATGCATACATACATATGTATATTTTAATTGTGGTTTCTGATCACTTTCATTTCATGTAACCTGAAGACCAATGCAAAATGGTAAAAACATGTCGTGAAATTTAAGATATGTTCTTTAAAATTGATATGTACCAATAAACTAAAAAAAAAGTGAATCTTCTTGAGTGGGTTAGGGTCAAACCTTGAATACAAAAGAAATCAATTGAGTCAATTGAGTCGCGCTTAGAGCAAACAAAAAAAAAATCCCTTAATGAAGTATAGGGAAACTCTGGGTATCAAACCCAAGGAAATGGTATGTATCGAGCCTAGCTTGCGTAATTTAATCTCACTAAAATTAAAATAAAAGAAAACAAAAGGGGAAAAAATAAAATGAAATAAAGAAACTAAGAAAGTGCTTTAAATTAAATGCATGAATAAAAGTATGCCATGAATGCAATGCATGGGTAGAATCTAATGGTCATGGTGACATGAATTTTAATTGGAATGAAGATGAGCATAGTTGAATGCGATATGAATGAAGATGCAGACCCTATGCAAATTTGGATGTCATGCACAATTGAGGAATGATTATGGACCATGAACAATGCCAAATCCTAGTGCAAATTGAACTTGACACAAGAACAAGATGATATGTGTGAATGAAAGGATTCTAGACTTTGACAAGTGTAGAATGATCCCTTAATAATAAAAAATGGCAATTTGGGATAGCATTTTTAACCAACATGAAGAATTAGGACTGATGCATATGCAGATTTCTTAGTAGGAAAATGTGAATGCAAAGATTTAACTAAAATGTTACAGATATGCCATTATGCAAATGTTGCATAATGCAAAATTCATTGATCAATTTGGGTTCATGATAAAAGTCAGTTAATACACTAAAACCAAACCACGTGTATTTAGAATAGAAAATCACTTTAAACTAGTGCAAGACATAAGTGAACTAGTGCATCTCAACAGTGTCACACCCAAACAAAATGTGCCTATGTTATGATAAAAATCCATAACTTATATGGTAACAAAGAACTTAACATGAATGTAACACTAAATTAGCTAAAAATATGCATGAAAATCTATATCAATTCAATTCAAGAGGCAAGACAAGATTCACGTGTTATTCATGCCTCTGTAATTGAACCAAGCTTAAAGTGATCTTCATGCTTTGGAATTCTTGTGAGCTAAATTTGATCTCAAACAAGGGTTCTTAATTAACTATTACCCAAAATTTAATTCAAGATTTAGGATTCCAATTCAATTCACTCAATATGCAGGTTCATAATTATTTTAAAAGGCTATGCAAATGCTAATGGCATGTTGGGGTAACAAATCATAGCAGCAAGGCAATACAACTCTTTTTCAAGTGTAGTGCAATTGGCCAAATCAAAATCTTAACCCATCAGAAACATTGATTCAATGCAGACTTTTTAGCAGTAAAATGAGGATGCAAAGTTTGAAAACTTATAAAAGGATACAAGGGCAGAAACGATGCTAACATGATGGGATGCAATATAAATGAGCTCAAGCCATGTCATCTGCATTCATAATAAAAAATCATTATCAAACCAGCACATTACATTTGTGCACCAAAGCATTACATCAATATTATACCAGAATTCAAATTTGTATCAAGATAAAAATGGAATACAAAGGCATATTTGGTATTCAATTCACAACAACCAACCCAAACAATTCACTTCAACCCTAGATGTAATGCAAATGTGGTAATAACTACTAATGCAAATGCAAATACACTAATTAAGGATGCTTGAAAACGAACAATTTAAAGTACTATGCAACTACAGGAAAATGAAACCTACATGCAATATAGATGCAAAACATGAAAATAGAATGAAAAGGATGAATTTCACACACCACCTAACTTTATCAATGAAACTAAAATAAACTCAATGCAATACACTAGAAAATATGGAAAAGCATAAATTAAAGACAACATATTGAGGATATAAAGACTAGAAATTAAAATGCAGAAAGATAAACTCCAAGAATGTAGCGTAAACATAAAACTAAGGACAATTGCAGTAAGTGGACAAGAATCCTTCTACACTCGAAAATGTGTGCCCACTTTGGGGTCACTTGGTTTCCAGTAGGAAACATTAAACTGTGCAGAATTATGAATTTGTGATCACTACACTGACTTAAGAACCAAACTACTGTAGAAAAGTAAAACTAAATCAAGAAAAGTGAACTTGGTGCAAAAAACTTAAGACCAAAGAACAAGCGTGATGATAAAAGATGATTTAATGCTTGCAATATTACCCTTTTGCACTCGAGAAGACATCTCGGGAAGTTATGCCCACTTTACTTTGAGGTCACGTGGATTCCAATAAGGAACCAATATTGTGTGCAAAATAATGAACCAAGCTCAAACACTATCACAACAACAAAAAATGAACATTAAACATAAAAAACAATAAAGGGAATCTTAAAGACATCATAAATCAACTGTTGGAAAATATACAATTGTAAGAAAGATTAAATGAGCATAACCATAAACTAAGTAAAGCAGAATCGAAACAGAATTAATGTATTTCACTGAAATCAGCAAAGTACATGCGAACAAGAAGAGCTATGAAATTAAAATGGTGAAGAGAGTCTCACTTAGCCCAACCTCAACCACTTTGTACTCATGATTGACCAAATGAAACTACCTAACACACTAGAGGAAACCCAATCACTGATGGCCACTTTGTGCCCATCAGAGAAGAAGGAACCATTTTACAATTCACTCTCCCTCTCGCCAAAAAAATACTCAAACACGAACCCTAGCAAGGAAATACTCTTAAAGAGTAATGATATAACACATACTAACAAAAGAAGAAGAATGAGAAATAAGAGAAAGAAGAAAGCCAAGAGAATTGAGAAGTTGTGTGCTTTAGGTAAGCACTATACCACCTTTGTGATAGGCTAAAAAATTCCATAGGTCTGCTTGGATAACTGTAGTAGCTCCACCATAACTCTACAACGATCAAAAAAATTGTTGTAACGTGCTTGGTGAAAATAAAAACTGAAGCAACATGCCATGCAAGAGTTAACGGCCAAAATCAAAACTGATGCAAGTGATAAAGGCACGGTAATTGGAACAACGTTCAAATCTTTTGAAATATAACGCTTATTTTATAACAATCAAACATAAAAAAAATATAAACAACATATTACAAAAAATTAAGAGTACAAATGATAGGAATCACAACAATGGACCATATTTTAGAAGTAAGGAAACACGACCTACACAATGCCATCAAAATGCAGTAGTCTGGACATGAATGTCGATACATAACGAGTACTTTAAGAAGATATTAACAAAATTTAACGAAAAAAAATAATGGAAAAAAACGAACCTCATGGTGGTGGAAAAAATAGAAAGAATAGATAAGGAACAAAGCCTATACCTCTTAAAATATTTTTAAAAAGTTGAATATTGAAATTACTGTGATAGTATAGGCTTTGGTCGCTTAAAAACCAAAACCTATTAACATTTAATTTTTGATTATTAAGAGAACTGCAACCTATACTAAATGTCACCGGAATTTAAAAGGCACTGTTTTTCTTAGTTTGGAGTATATTAGTTGAAGTCATATGGTCTTGTTGTCACACTATAATGAAAAAAATACAATTATAATATATAGGAAATAGTAACATAAGGGTTATAATTTAGTAAATTACTTATTATATGTTTTTCACTGTTTTTTTATATTAAAATGTTATTACGTGTTATTATAACTAACTTTTCATTTTCCATATTAATCAAAATTAAGATATAATTGGAGAAAAAGAATTATGATAGCTTGAAATTAAAAAAAAAAAGAAGATAAATAAATAAAAGTTATTAAAAGCGTACATTAGAAAGAAATGAAGAGAATACTTCTTCACAAACATTTTAGCTTTAATGCTTACAATTAATTGATTTTGAGGTATGATGTTAGCAACATTAAAAATATAATCGAGCACATGCACTGGGATGTTCCCAACCATCTCCATCATTAATGACGAACTTCTTCAAATTTTCTTCTGCAACTTATTTTTCTGATAAAATTAATTTTGGTTAAATAATGGCCAAACATTACATGTTGAGGAAATTAAATATTGGCCAGCACACCCGATGTTCTTCACACACAATAATTTATTACCTCATTTAATACGGAACATGTAACGAATCTATGTGACGAAATTATGGTCGAATAAACTATATAACATATCTTCAATTGTGGTAGAAAGAAAGCAACCAACCCTTTGTATGACGAATTTATATATATATATATATATATATATATATATATATATATATATATATATATATATATATATGTGTGTGTGTATGCATGTATATGTGAATAATGAGAGATGATATAATAAGAAAAGAGAAGTTCATCCGGATTATCTTGTAATGTGTGGATAAAACTTTAATAATTCTGTCCAAAATTAAACATTAAAATTGTACTTAATTGAAGTATATCATAATTGACCTAAAATAATTCGTTAACTGGTGTGTATAAGAAAATAATTAATGTACACCTAAAATATTGATAACACTTAATATATACTTAGAGAAAAAAATGTATATATGAATTTATAGAATATAATAATGTAAGAAGAAGAAAGAGATTATATATATATATATATATATATATATATATATATATATATTACATATTTTATATTTTGAATTATATATTATGTGATTTCAAAATAAAATGTATCATGACTTTAAAGGTATTCAATATATAAAATATTATAACCAGAAAAAATCATTTATATGTTGATTTATTTGCATGCAAAAAATTTGGTGATCAAAGTTTTTCAATTTGAACTAAGCTCCGTCATTATATACATTATTACATCGTTTTGGAATTAAATTTTTTTTTCATTGAATTTTTTTAAAAAAAAAAATATGTATTTAAACCGACCTTTAAGACGATTAGATGTTATTAAGAAAAATATTAGTCAAAGGTAAGAGAATTTTCATCTCCACGTACAATTCAATATCTCAACCTCAAATATATTGATATAACATCATTAACAGGCTCGAGTTGGCAATTAATTTGAATTTTTTTAATAGCATTACCTTTTGTCTTCAAAATTGAAAACGGCGTTGAAATATTTGTTATAGAAAAATACACATATATATTTTAAATGATGGCTAGGCCCTAGGGCAAGGATTGGTCGTTGATTTCGCATGTGAACGTCAATGGAGCTTAATATTACAAAAATAATGTTTTTTTTTTACGTAAAAAAGTTGAACTATAAATAGTATGAGTTATGAATATATAATATTTATTGATGTCTGAAATGAGGAAAGAAACCATGTCGGCATGCATGTGATAAGCTCTGTACAATGTCAATGTCAGCAGTTAATAATGCACTGATTCTATATTTAAACCACATGGCCCATCAGTTTACTTCTTTGCACCTTCTACATTTATTCAGAAATTCGACCTAAAAAATAATAGGTGAGAAACAATGGTTCCTATGCAAAATGTAATTCAATGTTTGAAATGATGAAACGTTTTTAGCTAACTGAATTAAGAATATCATTCAAAGTACTACTAAAGTATATTTACCCATAATTTGGTGAATGGTGGTGCTATTTTGCATGATATGGAATATATATTTTCCTTGAAATTGTAGATCGAATTCTCCTATTATCGTGTGATCCCCGTAAATTAAGATGTTATTAGTTAGGGATTTTTAAGATACACTGCACCATTTTTCAAGTTTAGATAACCACTAGTGCAGAATTGTATTTTTAGCTCGTCTTATAGGCTTTGGTTGGGAAAAAACTGAAGCATATAACGGTGCGGTGACAATTTTAAAATTACAGGCAACTTTTATGCCTCGGTTCAGATAAAACCCGAAGCCAAAAGCAGTTATAGGTCTCGGTTAAAAAAAAACCGGTGCCAAAAGCAGTTATAGGCTTCGGTTAGGCAACAATTTTTCAACTGTGGAGTTTGCAATCGTAGTCATTACTCAAAGGCAACGGTTATTTTCTATAGCCACCAATGTTTTAAAACCCGTTGTCTTAGACAAGTACAATAGACCACACTTTTTTATGAGTGTATAGACAACGATTTATTCATAGTTTTAGTCAACATATTTCAAACATTGCATATTTTTTAGGCAACACATTTTAGACATTACCAATTTTTTTGGTAATACATTTTAAATGTTGGCTATTCTTTAGACAACACATTTTACACGCTACCTTTTCTTTTGATAATATTTAAGCAACACTTTTAAAAATGTGATTTATTCTTATAAGTTGTAATTTTAGGGAACATTATTTTTTGAATGTGACTTATTATTTTGGATTAAAGCTATAGCATTTATAAAAAAATAATTAATTTTTTATTCTTCCAATTTATTTTGAGCAAGATAAAAATATAACAAGTCATATAAATTATTAAAAGACTTATTTATTTTAAATTACGAAATAAATAAGATAATAGATAATTAAATTCATATTCATAAATTTTGTAATTGGAGAAACCATAAGTAAAAGTCATAACATTTGGTAATAAAATTAAATGTGCAAATACCATAATGTATATGTGAAATCATAATTGTACAATTGAAAACATTAAAAGCTAATGCAATGTCACCAATATACTTTAAAATTCAAAAGAAATTACAACTCATATTTCAGAAAAATATTAAATTTATTTCTGCATTTTGTGAGTCCTCTTGTCCAAGTAATCTTCATCTTCATCCTAAAAAAGGTTTAAGATTAAAAATATGAAGTCATGAATAAACGTACCAACTTAAAAGAAAGCGTCTAAGTATGATTGCTAATGAATGTAATATTTAGATTTCATGCTCCTAATAAAGTTTAGAGAGATTAATTATTAGTTCTTTTTTGGCAATGATGGGCATTTGAATATTCACAATAATATTAAGTTTTTTCATGAATCCTTGAGACGTTAAATTTCTAGTATGCTTTCTCACTATAATAGTAAGAGTGTCGTATTAAATTTGAAATGTAGAAGCACAACTTTTGATTCAACACATAAAAACCCCACTATTAATCATAACATCATAAAAGAAAAAAACAATTCTTTTATATAGAGTAACTTTAAGTGGATGAACACTGTATTAACAAAAGTACTATTTGTTTCTTTTTAACAGTAACAACAAGTTGGTACTACCTGTAAATTATGTCAATTAGTCTCCTTCTAATTATTATTAACATGGTATCATGACTATTAACTCAAACATATCCTTTGAAAACCTAATAACCAAATCATATTTAAGAAACCTAGAAACCTTGTAATACATTTCGCTCAATTTAAGAAAATAACTAGCATATTTACAAATCAAATTAACTTGGTTCAATCTCAATAATTTTAAAGAAAAATATGAATAAGACTATTTACATCTGCCATCTAACTAATTCACCTTTGTCTCACTTCTAAAAGAAAACTTCATATCATATTTTCAAATCAAAAGGCACTAAATTGATTTGTTGTCATTTGCAGACTTATAGTTTGTGACTAGTCATTCCCAATTTATGAAAATGTTTATAAAGTATTAGACAAACTTATAAGATTCAAATAGGTACATCATTATTATCAGGAACATGAGTTCCAATAGAAGAGCGTGGACTAACAAAACTACTTTCATTGCCTAATGCTTGTGCCATCATTTCTTCTATCATTCTCAACCAAATCAAGGTTTTGTTGCTCCAAAAGAAATTCAGATCACTCCAAAAGAATAGAATTGTAAGAGTAAACCTAGGAACACCTTTGCACTGCCATAACCAAGATTTCAAAAGACTCTCACTGTGCACTAACCTAATGGCCGAACAAAACATATCTTCTTTTCTTATGCCAACTTTTGTGAGTAGTTGTAATCCAATATTATTTACAAGTTAAATAAATAAAAATAAATGTGGTTCATTGTAGTTGAATGCTAATTAAGCTAAAAAAATGTACAACATTGATAAATATCCAAGCATGTATGATGTTGGCAAATCTAAAAACAAAAATTGCCAAAATTGATGGAATGTTTGAATATTGCTTTTGAAAAGAGTTTTTGTATTTTAAAAAAGTAAAAAAAAAAAAATCGATTTGGGTACCATAATTTTGAACACGTTTTAGTTGTTTGTTTCCTTTAACTTTGTTTTAATCAAAGTGTAAAAAACCAACTCATAAACAAGGGTTTCATGATTCTATATTTTTTAATTCAAATAAAATCATAAATTATTCCATAATTAGGTTATACTCAATGAAACTCCCTCTTCCACAATTAGAAAGAAACCCCAACGAAACCCCAATTAAATTTTCAATTCCAATAGCAACAAATTGTATTTTGAACCTAACCCTAGATTCTTAATTCACTCAAAACATTATTAATTTCAAAACAATATGACTATTATAATGTCGTTGCACGTAAGAAGCAATTTAACCTCTCAAAATCCAAAACTACTACCTTAAACTTATTCTCCATCCAAATTGTACCATAAAAAGATTAGAATTTAGTGATATAAATACCTGACGTATGCTGCAACCCTTCACCTCCTTGTTGCATTTCAATCTATTAAGGGAGTAGACAATGATGATGGCTTTTGACAAGCATAGAGTGAGTGGCAAGTGTGAGTTGCGCTCTTGGTGGGAGAGGGAAAATTATTCTTGATATAAGGTTATAAATGAGAGATTTTTTTATTTAGAATATTTTGGAAAAAATTTAGGTTAAAATACCTTTTTGGTCCCAATTTTTGTTAAGTTGTTTCAAATAAGTCCTAATTTTGGTTTTGTGTTCAAATAGGTCCTAATTTTTGTCAATTTTGTTCAATTGGGTCTTTTTTTACTAACATCGTTTAAATCATTAACGACCATGAACAATGACTGCCATGTGTCACTTCGTAGTTTGTTTTATTTCTTTGAATTTTTTTTATTTTTTTGAAAATTTTTTTGAAGTTTTTTTTAATTTTTTTAAATGTACACGTGTCAACCCAATAGCGTGCCATGTGTCACTTCGTGATTTTTTTGAATTTTTTTTATTTTGAATTTTTTTTTAAAATGTCCATGTGTCAACCCAGTAACATGTCACGTGTCAAAGTCAATATTCTATTCAATTTGGTCCCTATATTTCTTATTTTTATTCAATTTAGTCCCAATTTTTGTTAACATTAACCAATTTGGTCTCTATCAAAGAAATGATCAAATTTAATTTTTATAACAAAGTTATAATGATGTGAATTTTAATATATTATATAAAAATATTTAATAAAAAATGTGAATTTTAATGTAAAAATTAAATTTGGTTTCAATTTGAAGAGGGACCAAATTGGTTTATTTTAACACAAATTGGGACTCAATTGAACAAAAATAATAAATATAGGGACCAAATTGAATATAGAACATTGACTTTGACACGTGGTACACTACTAGGTTGACACGTGGAAATTTAAAAAAATTTGAAAAAAATTCAAAAAAAATTCAAAAAAAAAATCAAAAAAATAAAAATAAAATTCAAAAAAACCACGAAGTGACACGTGGCACGCTATTGGATTGACACATGTACATTTAAAAAAATTAAAATAAAATTAAAATTTTAAAAATTCAAAAAAGCCACGAAATGACACATGGCAGTCATTGTTCATGACCATTAATGATTTAAACGGTGTTAGCAAAAAAGGACCCAATTGAACAAAATTGACGAAAATTGGAACCTATTTGAACAAAAAACTAAAATTAGGACTTATTTGAAAAAATTTGACAAAAATTGGAACCAAAAAGGTATTTTAACCAAAAAGTTATTAGTTTCATGTTATTAATTTTAGAGTTTATTAGTTTATTGGCACGTGTAATTTTATTTATGAAATAAGATCAAAGCTAGATTTTTTAATTTCATTGAAAGAATGTGTAATATTATATTTCAATTTTCATTAGAGCTTTTAAGATTATACCATTTCAAAGTTTTATTAATTAAAAAAATGTATCTAAGAGCTATTATTATTTGCGTGCAAATATAAGTTTTTAATTGGGATATTTTGAGAATTTAAAATAAATAATGAACAAAATATATAAAGGTTACTTAAAATAAATGTAGTTTAAAATTCCCACAACTTAAAAAGTGTTGCCTAACGTGTCCACGCTTTAATATGTGTTGCCTTTAGTTATCCACGTTCTATTACATGTTGCTTATAAGGAATAAGCAACATTTTTCTTATATGATTAGTTTTGGAGGCAAATAAAACTCACATTATAGACAACAATAAAAAACCATACTTTATTCCTATTTTAGGCAACAGTATTTAAGTGTTGCGAACACAACGTTGCCTAAGCCATAAAATGGTGTACTGATAAAACTATATAAAGTTGGATAAATTAAAGAGATGTTACCAAGTCACAAATTTCAAAATATCATCATTTTGAGTTGGGAATTAATGAAGAAGGGGAAAGTGTTATAGTGTAATATTTGATATCTAGTCAACTTTAGGCTTATGTAAATAAATTTTATGAATATTTAAAAAGCGAAAGTAATTTGTTATAAGTTAGTGTGTAAAAAAACATATTAATTTCTACATAACATTATTTTTATCATTATACATAAACTAATTTGAATTTGTTAAGAATTGTTTTCTCTTAAAAGTACTCAAAAATATTTTATCCAAAAGATTAAATATATGTGTCATGGACAAATAATTGTATATTTGGCATTCTTGAATTTTTACCGATCTATATGACTAGTGGAGTAGTCTTCTAACCCAATAAGGCTAAGATTTTACTAAATTATTAATTAAAAGTGAAATATCTAGTTGAGAAGTTTGTGAAACTAAAGAATCCCATGCTATATGTAGAGATCTAGTACTATTATGAACACAATCTTATTGAAAAAATAAAACTAATGACTTCAAACAAAGGAATGCATTACTCAATGTCTCTTACATAATAGAGTTATCAACATAGACTCAAGAAAATAGAATAAAAAAGAAAATGGTAAGATGGTTAAAATAAAACAATACATATTCTTTTATCCTAAAAAAATAATTATTTCAAGTAATGTTTAAATGTCAATCTTAGTAAAGACTTTTGTAAACATATATGTAATATTTTTCATGGAAACTACTTTCACGATTCTATTCTCCCTAAACTCAACACTGGTCTTCACAAAATGTAGCCTAATATCGATGTATTTGGTTCTCTCATGGTGTATCTAATGATAAGTTAGATGTATGATACATTGAATACCCCAAAGAATAGTTACACATTTATGCACAATACTCAGTTCTTTCCTCGCCTTCAACCATAGAGCCTCCTTTACCCTTTTTGTGATAAATTTGATATATTTAGTTTGGTTAGTAGATAAAGTCACTGTTGATTGCAAACTAACTTCCATCAAGTTATAGTTTCAAAGAGTGTAAAAATACACCCAAAATTGAATGTTTGGTATCAACATTCCCTCCATTATTTGTATTTACAAACCTTTCTGTAGTTTTCTTGTTATATGTAACCTTTTATACACTAATCCAGACGATATTGTTCGTTCACATATCTCTAACACCCACTTCAAAGTCTTCCAATGAGTAAATCCATGATCTACCATGAACTCACTAACTACACTAACAACATGCATTATATTCGATTTGCTACACATAATCTTATATATGATATTCCCCTTCTTTATCATATGGAATAATCTTCATCTACCTCTTACCTTCATCAGAAGTAAGAAATTAGGTAACTGTGAGCTTTGTATGATGATCCAAAGGTGTACCCACAAGTTTAGATTCATGCATCATAAACCTTTCAACAAACCTTTTTCAAATATTTGTTCTAACAAAGATGTAATACTATAATTGTTTGATCCCTTTGTGTCTTTCCTAAGTATTTGTCTCACATGACCAAAATCTTTCATCTTAAACTCTGCAGTTATTTTTCTTTGAGCTCTTTTCTTTCACTTTTATATTGACTAGGTATAAGGATATTATTTACATATAAGAGCAAGAACAACACACTTATTTCTTCTTTTTTTAGAATTTAGATAGAGTTATCGTAACTACTCCTATAGCACCTCATTTGCCTCAAGAAATCATCAAATCTATTGTAACTACCTTGGACTCAGTTTCAAGCCATAATGATTTCCACAATAGATACACATTTCATTCATCTTCAACAAAGCCCATAAGTTACTACATATAGACATTCTCCTCTAAGTTTTCGTACAACAAAATTATTTTAACCTCCAATTTTTCCATTATTAATTTTTTTTGTTTGACAATTGACATTAATGTTATTATTGAATAAAGTTTTATCACATGTGAGAAGATTTCATTATAGTTTATCCCATCCCTCCACTTATGTAAAATCTTTCACCACCAATTCTCCCTTGTATCTTCACTTCTCCACACCTAGTATTCCTTTCTTCTAGCAAGTGGAGCTATCCTAACCTATCACCTCCTTACAAGTTTTGCTTACCTAGCTCCACCAAACATCTTTTACTAATGTTCCCCAACCTCAAATACCACAATCTTATCTTGCATTGTATCACTAGTTAAACACATGCACAATTATTGTTGAAACATCTAAAATGTGAAGACCAATCTATTTCACCCACTTAGCAACCATAGAATCTCCCTTGAAATTATTTATAGCACTTTGTTCAATCTTGTTTGTCAAGCCCATAAAATCAAGCATATTTAAAATTATTTGACACTCACGTAAGATAAAATAATTATAAAAATATAAATTATTGTGTTTGTAAAGAAAGAAGAGTGAAAAATAGTGTTAAATAAGTGTAATAAAAATTTGAAAGTGGAAATATTATTATCTATTTTCTTTTCTTATACAGAGATACCCACATGTATCATAAATTTATTTTGGAAAAGCTCATATCTTAGTTTTCCATTTATACACTCATTTTGTTTTTGGAATAAACTATCCACGAAACACGTTTATTATAAAGTTTCTATATGCATGATTCCACACGTCCTTTTTTTTCTTTTAATAAAAATCACATAAGATATCACTCTAAACATTGTTATCCTGTTTAACTTATAAACCCATCTCCATATCAATAGATATTGCCCCAACTATAGAGAATCTTCACATTAAGAATGAATTTGAGTAATAATTATTTTTTTTATAATTGAAGATGGAGAAAGAAATGATATGTATATATTCATTATGTCCTCATCTTAATAGTCATCTTATTTTCCTTGTTTACATGACTAAAGTAATCAAAATTTATTAAGCAACCTAAATTTTACACACACATATGTATATGTATATACATACATATATACATACATATATATATACATATATATATATATATATACATATATATATATATATATATATATATATATATATATATATATATATATATATATATATATATATATATATATATAT
>Ga0099822_1002315_pt1:0-22500 | contig 23610 bp, 11 predicted proteins | sample CowpeawhiteBW_FD_76839 | JGI IMG/M metagenome (GOLD analysis project Ga0099822, IMG submission 76839) | Root nodule microbial communities of legume samples collected from California USA - Cow pea white BW | ecosystem: Host-associated > Plants > Roots > Nodule | place: USA: California... | reverse complement strand
ATGTATGAATCGGGAACATGATGACCATGTTGCAATTGTAATGATTTTGCGTTGGTATGAGAAATATGGATATGTTATGAGGTTTAATTTGATTGTGGGTGGAGGTATTGGATAAAGGAATGGGTACAGAGGATGCCTGATATGATTATAAGGCCTTGCATGAGTTATGGCTTTATCTGATTACAGGTTTTGAATCCCCTAAGATCATGATTAATACTTGGATAATTTAAGTGTTGGTATGACCTTAAGTGATGAATGCATGTGTATATAAGAATAGATAATTCATGTGTGTGATAAGTTATTGTACAATTGAGACATCTTAAAGTACATGAATTGTATAATAGCGCAATTTCTGAGTAATGTTGAGATGTATACATGCGTGTTTTATATTTTTGGATGTGTGCCTGTGATGATTGGTGTGCTAGAATAGGTCTTGGAATGTCTAAAACCAATAAAGTCACATTATTGGTGTAACGCCAAGCGGTGTGGATTGGACCGCCATGCGATGGCTACCATCAGAGGGGGGGTCCTAAGAGAGTGACGCCTAGCGACATTTCTTGATCCGTCATGCAAGAGCGAAGTCAGATAATTGGAGCCTAGTGATGCTCTCTGACCCGCTAGGCGGTCTGCACTACGACTTCACCGAGCGGCGCTTAGGTTGCGACAGGTGATAGTGTAGTGACAATATACATTTGTGTTGGATTTTGCATGACTCGTGGTGATGGTCCTGGTATGGGATATGCTTGCATGGATTACGAGCGGAGAGGTTCGTAATGGAGTTGGAAACGTGTGATTGATACGGACAGAGAGATTCGTATTGGATGTACTCTGTGTAGGGATACGAGTAGGGAGGTTCATATGTTTCGTGCTCACACTTGAGGATGTTATGAGCAAGGAGGTTCATAATAGGATGCGTTCACGCTTGTTGGACTACGAGCGAGGAGGTTCGTAGAGTTAGACCACGAGCGGGCAGATTCATGGAAGCATATGGAATCCCTAAGACCATAGTTGAATATGTGTTAATCTCATAGAGGATTTGAGAATTGGGTTTTCTATGTACCTCATGGTATGGAGGTACCTAAAAATGAGAAATTGGTTAAGTCAATTTGGATGAGGTCTATATCATTATTTATGTATATTTATTTCTTTTAAGCTCATCCTTTCTATTTGTATTTGGCGATGATCGTGAGACTTGTCACATGGAAGCAGGTGATAATCCAAGTGTAAATGGTGAGGCAACAAGGCAAAGCAAGGACTAGAGCTTGGGGTTGATTTTTAAGAAGCATATTTTGAATAAATTGTATTTCTTTCAAATTTGGAGTTTTACTTATAATAGAATAATTTTGAGATATTGAGTTATGTGGAACGCGATTAAAGTTTTAATTTTTTTCGCACTTTTCTGGAATAATATTGATGTTTGAATTTTTTTTTCCAATTGTAATTTTATTTATTAGTAATACTCGACCTGGGTGTTATAATATGCACACAAATTTTCATATTCACCAGATATAGCACAATCACGCAACATATCATATTATGAATCAAACTCTTGTAAACTCAATATTATCCAGAGACATGCTCTATAGTCAGACTAGTGAAGCTATGTGCTTGTGGTGATATAATGCTCTCCCGAGCTACTCTCCACGAGCTATCACACACAGGGTTAATCCCTTTTGCAGTCATAAGAAAAATGGAACCATCCTTATGATAGGACCTCTTGCTACTCTCACCACCTAACCATTCTCCTCTATGTGAGTATGAATAGCTATTAGAGTTCATGATAGCTTCACAAAAATGGAACAGTACTGACCATTAAGGCACACCCTTAATGAAACAATTACGAATGATATTTCCTCCCCGGGAAATACCTAACAATAGTTTATTACATACCTTTGTTTCATAATATAAACCAATCATATACATCTCTAATCACATTTTCATATTCACATATCAACCAATTACAATCTCAAACATATACATACATAAAGTACATAAAAACGGTGAAAATAATTTCTCAAACCAAAGACTTCAAAACAAAGATCCCACCAGTCAAAATGAAGAATCACGTGCCTAGGACCAACTGTCAAAATTTCAGCTTGATCCAACGGTTAACGAAGCAAAAATCTTCAATTTACCAAGAGGACACAATGTTGAGAAACTAGGTAGCGCTTAGTGCCAGGAAGTGGCACCCAGCGCTGATCAATTCGTAAAAACTAGCGTTCAGTGCCACCTGCCTAGCACTCAATATCAATATATTCATAAAAATGAGTGCACAGTGTTATCATGCGAGGCTTAGCGTTGTATCAAATATCAACAACATTAATTTTGTAGTTTTTGGCAATCTAGTTCTATTTCATAACTCAAATTGGTACTTCTCCTTTAGATATTGTTTTAAAATAGTCTTTCAACCATGGTGTTGATATCAATTTGATCAATGACTCAGATCCTAAAATTCCCAATTACCATTAATTTAATCAACAACATAGAAATGAAGAATCACACCTCAATTTAAACACAAAAAACAATCAATCAAAATCATATCAATTCATAACTCCAACAATCCAAGGAGAATTTCACGAATTAGAGATTATCCAGTTCAACACAAGCTTAAAGTTAGCTTCCCTTACCTGTTATCCAGCTTAAACAGCTATAAAAACGTCAAACACAACTAACTTTACAGGATGCTCTATCTACACATAAAAACATCACAAGAACTATCAAGACATATTGTTATGATCATTGATTAGCAAAAACTCATACAAATGATTAAAAGGACGAATGCAAATGGAAAATGACTCACATTCAGCAGAAAACATAGATAGACCAAGAAAAAGGGTTGAAACTTAACTTACGCGAACAAAGAAACATATCAGTCCAAATTGAAGAGTTCGCCACGAGGATCAATCCTACGGTCTTAATTCTTCAATCAGACAACCAAAGAGGAAGAACTCTAAAAGAGAAGTCAGAAAACTCTAGACAACTAGTTTCTAGAGAGATAGTGTATTTTAAAATAATGAAACACTTTTATAAAAATTCTATTTATACTAAAAATTTTTAATACTACAGTAGTTGAGTCTCACTATTTTTAAATCACTATCATTTCGACGATGTCATTTCTAGTTCTTTACAAAAAAAAATAATTGAAATTTCATTAAAATATCTAAATTTCTAAATTACTTAATTTTTTTAAATGAAAAGATTGTTTGTTTTATGTAATTATTAACATATAATAATTATGCTTTTACAAATTAAATATATATTATTTGTAACAAGTATATAATAAAATATATTTTATTAAGAGAATATATAAGTAAATTAAATATATGTTTAAATAAAATACTATTATCTAAATTTATATAACAAAATACTTAAATTAAATTTTTATAAATGTTTAATAAATTTGTATTTATATTATAAATGATTTTAGAAAGATGAGAAGAATATATAAATGATTGATTAAAAATAGAGAACAATGATGCTCCGCAACACGGCGATTGGCGGTGCCGCGTGCAAACTCATCCAACTGCAGAAACCGCACAACAGTGCGAGCCAGCTTGCACACCTCCACCGCACGCTGAAGCTGTAAAATTAATTTATCTTATCTTTTCAAGGAAAAAAATAACGCTATTATTTAAATAGAACAACATTTATATTTATGTTATTATTTTTTGATAATTTAAAGTAATTAAAAAAATATGAAATACTTCAGAACTTTACAGAGGTGATGGTAGTTTTTTAAGAAAGAATTTTGTTATTTATAAATAGATCTGTATTTAGTAAATATACTTTATTTTCCTATTTTATACAAAATTATTTTAATATTACTATTTTCATCTTTTTCGGACATTACTCGTACGAAAGCATTTAAATAATCTTAGGTTCATCTTTTCCCGGCATCACTCATTGAAAGCATCACAACCAACTCAATCGACCGTTTTGTTTTTGTTTTCTTAATGTGAGTGGATATCAATATATAATTACCTGTCCAAATTCGTATATATAGCCACCTCATCGGTGTTATATATATATATATAATATTGTTCTTACAATTTTAAAATATAGATTAATTATTTTGATCATATTTCCATTGATCAATTATAAAAAAGAAATTTATTCACATATGAAATTAATTTATCCATAATTAACAGAAACTTGATTTCACATAAATGAAAAATGTGAATTAAGGTATGTATACATGTAATCCACATACACATGATAATAATTAATTGTTTTTCTATATATGTTTGTACGTTTTTTTTATTTTTATGTATTTGGTTGTTGTATTTACTCATCAAAATCAAGATATTTGTCTTATTTTGATAATTTGTATTAGACTTGTGGTAATTGACTATAAATTTTTTCTTCAACCATAAATGTTTTTTAGAATTATATACTCTATACGTTTTAGAATATTTAAGCACAGTTTATTCATTATATACTCTATAAGTATGAAGCATGGTATCCCAAAAGGATAGAAATAAAATAAGTTGGACTTTCTATTATTTCACAATTTATAGTGAGTCTCCTTGATAAAGGGTATAATGTGAATTTTGTTTTTTTAAATAAGAAATTATATTAATTACTTCTGTGCACAAGTGTTTGGATTAAGTTAGCTTTTAACATTGTCAGAATCATCTCTTGCGAAAGATGAAAGATGATTCTCTTCAACAACAATATTTATTGTGACATTATGAGAATAGAAAAATTAAATCTTATACCATTATTTTAAAAAGAGTTTGAAAATTTCATTTTCAAATTTACTTGGGATAATAACAATTGATAAAGTTTTTTTTAATGAATTAACAAAAACTTAAAAAAACTCATTCTTGTAGTTTAAAAATTTAACCTATGTCTATTTAGCATAATATATATAATGACTAAGTCTTATTTTACTATTGCAAATTGAAATTTACTTAAAAAAAATATATAAAGTTTATAAAACTATGCAAAACTTAAAAAAAAACAAAAATAATATAACATAATCCATTATAATAAAACAAGACACAATGATAAAATCCTTATGTAACTTAATGCGTAATAAATAATATTCTTACTTACATCATCTCAATTTTCTTTTGCAAAAAATTAGTTATAAATAAAACAGCATATTAATATAAATTTTACAAACATTAATTTTTTTAAATTAAAATGATATTTTTATCCTGATTGATGTAACATGAAGCCGTATTTGTGAAGTTTGTATTAAAATAATAGTTTTGTTTATAAAGAATATTTTTTATATTCTCTCAAGGTAGACACTCTTATGCCATAAAAAGCTTTGGTATTCGTGTTAGTATTTAATAAGATCACACAAATATTCTCTAACAAGTTTGCAATATTTACATTACACATATATGTAAAACAACTGACTTAACCTAACGTATACGGATTACACAATTTGAATCCGTAATATAACATATGATGAACAAAATCTTTCATACTGTTTTTAAACTAATGAAAATATTTGAAGATCTACATGTATTCTTTTATTAGATATCGTCACAATATTCTTTTATATTACTTTAGATGCTTAAGTGTTTAATTGTCAGGTAGTGTTTTAGGACGGTAAAATTGCTTGTTGGTTAAAAGTGGAGTTCAGATTTTTTACTGTTTTTTTTCTTTTGCGTCAAAATTAGTGATAATCAGTGTATTATAAAGACACAACAGAGGAACAACACAAAAAATTCAACCAAGAATCTAAATTCATTTATGTGCTTTGACTATTATATATAAATAATTTTGTAATTTAATTTTCCAATTTTTATAATTAGCATCTTTAATGAGCTTTTAACATTATTACATTTATATTAACTTAATGAACTGAGGTAGCCTTTAGGTATCGTGTATGTCAAATGTAAAAATTATCGAGTAAACGAAAATCATACAATCACAAATGAAATTAGTAATAAGCCAAATAATTTAAGAAAAAAATAGGCAAACAAAAATACGTGATTCTATTGAGAGTTTATTGATATCACTTTAGCTTTGTTTGAAAAATAAAGGAGGAAATGAATTTTATTTTGTTGGATAAAAGGAAAAAAAGAAGAAGAGAAAGCAATTAAATAAAAATAGAATATACTAATTTTATTGTTATCCATCTTTCTATATATACTTTCTTTCTTTTTATCACTTATTTTTAGCCTGCTAAATAATTAAATATTTAATTTTACTCATTACATTACCCGTGTCTCCTCTTTTTCTTATACTTCTCATTTATTTTTATTTTCAAAAGTAACGAGGGCGTGTTCACATTTGACTTTTGACACATGACAATTATATAAATTTTGATAGGGGGAGAGTGGATCCAACGCGTGTGAAGGGAGCGTGGGCATAGAGAGAGAGAGGAATGAGTACGGACAAAGGAGACGCGTAGTTGTAAAGAGACTGACATTTGGAGTCACGGAAGTGTACTGTAACGGTCCACAGAGTCCCACAATTACGATATTTCTTATGTTTAAAGTCAGAGTTTTATATTATTTAAACACAAAACTTATAAGCATAAATATTTTTTTTCTTCTAAATTATAAAATAATTTAATACGGAAATCCAATTATAAACAAGTATTTATATTAAAGATTTAATTACAGCTTTAGTTACATTATTTTACAAAATTAACAATTTATTTATTATTTATAATTTTAGCCCCAATTATTGGAATACTTTTACTACTTTGAAACAACACGCAATAGGAAGAATAGAGAGAAATTTACAACACCGTTGAAAAGAATAACAATGACAAATATTAATCATCTAATGTAATTTAAAAACGACTTAATATGATTTTTTAACTAAAAGTTGAATAAAGTTAGAATATTAAAATCGTGTACAAAAAAATTTTAAGACTAAAATTTTAGAAAATTAAAAAAATTAAAGGATTAAAGTTGAAGAAATAATTAGAGACTAAAATTGTAAATTTTGCAAAATATAAAAGACAAAACTATGACTAAATCAAAATTATTGAAAGTACTAAGGACAATTTCTTTTCTATAATTTTTATCTATTTTTAGGTAAAATCATATTAAGCATACAAACTCTAATGATATTTAAAATTATTTGGGATATTTTATTGGTCGATTTTGTAACTTTTAACATTTTTACATGATAGTTATGCATCTAGGAGCACTTCAAGCATACAAACTCTTTGTATGCATTTTGTTAACAAACTTTATCTTGTCTCAATATGCATATAATTCTTTGTCCAAAATTTAAAATTTTTGTGTAAGACTTTATAACTTGGTGTATTGTATTATGTTGGACTTCATATTAATCTTTGTTTCACAATATATGTAAATGGTTGTATTAAACATGACTTTTAGATTTATGCCCATCTCTTATCATACAAAATATTATTTGTCTTAAAAATATTTCACTTTTCTATTATGACAAATAATATCAATTTTGTAGGAAGAGTAGACAAGTTATATTTTTGCCTACTTAATTTTTTATATTCATAAAACCTAGATTTAATATACATATACTAATAATTAATAATAGTAATATACACACGTAACCATACACTAATATTTGTTATAAAATATATTACACAAAACTAAAACATAATCCCAAAAATAATATATACAAATGTCTATATACAAAAAGTATATTCTCATCATTCATGATTCCTAATCTTACCACTTCTAACACCATTTACTTTTATATCACATACGATCATAGTAGTTCAAAATACAGATACAAGGATAAACTAATTAAATTTTAAATATCATATACATAATATATATATATATATATATATATATATATATATATATATATATATATTAATCCCTTCATGGTCACACACAAAGCTCCCTCGAGAATTGCCCAACCTTGACCATAAGTGACATCTATCAACTCTCACTCACTAAGTACCTTCTTCTACATGAGTTGAGTACTTAATAGAGTTTGGATGGTCTCACCTTACCACACTCCTAGATAATGCACATCCTAATGCATAACACATATAAGGTGATACTCCACCCCTGAGGTCAGCAAAACAATCTCATGTGCATCTTAGGCAAGGTTTTCAGTAGATTTTGATAAGGTCTTGGTTTGGGCTCTACTTAACTCATACAACAAATGTTGACAAATCCATGCCTAAGATCTACTCAACCTTTCATTTAGTAGATTTTGACTAGTCCAAGTCTCAACACTACTCAACCTAGCCACATTCTTATTCCTTGCCCGAAACACACAAATGCATGTATATTCAACATTTCACATCTCATCCATCACAATGGTATGTAGATAAATGAAAGATAATATAAACACACCATGAAGTTCATTCTCAAAGCATATAACCATGCAACACATACTTACACGTAAACATAAGAAAGGTAAAGTTACTTTCCCCTACCTGAATTTGTCCTCTAAGAATATTAGGTTGCTACTGGTTGGATACTCTCCCTCCAAGACTTCTTCAAGCTCTCGCTTCTCATAAGAACTCTTAGAACATGAAAAAAACAAGATGAAGGAATGAGTGAAAAGAAGAATGTTATGGACATGACACCTTATATTTTACCTAATATAGGTTTACCTCTACCCTTTAAATGAGACAAAATTTGTAATCTCGACGTGTTATTTCCCTCTGTCCCAAGCAGAAACCAGTACTATACCATGGTGCTAGTTTGTGCTTGAATTATCTTTCTAAAAAGGGTGACAACATATCAAAATGCAGGTCTTATGTTCCTACCAAATCTCCCCTCTCTCTCCACCATGTGTCTCTCTTATTCTTACTCTTCCACACAAGAAAATACTTGGAAGATTCTAAGGCTCACTCCACCAAGCAAGGTGTAAAGCCTCACCTTGTGGGCATGACCATGCAACATCTAATAGATGTTCAAGTTTTTTAACATGCATCATCTTGTCAGAGCAACACAGTTGTCTAACACATGTTTGCTCTTATAATGTTGGAACTAGGGATGTCAACGAGGCGAATAGGGTATGAGTAATAGCTCCCCCGTACCCTACCTGTTGAATAAATATCTGCCCCGTACCCGTATCTATATCCATCGGGTATCCGTTATACGGGTATCCGTATAATTTTTTAGTATCCACGGATATCCATGGGTACCCGCAGGTATTTACAAAAAAATAAAAATAAATATTTAACAACATATTTTAGTCATAAATTCAAATAAAATACAATATATAACATTCATAAATTTCAAAAAAAGTCCAAATAACTCATTTAAATAGTGTTGAATGACAATTTACAAAGAAATATATTTTTTTTAAAACTAATTGATAAAAAATAACTCATTCAAAATCAATACGTTAATATTTTAATCATGTTTTTTTTTATTTAAATTAAAGTATAGCGAGTACGGATATCCACGGGTACAAATATTATGATACCCGTACCCGTCTCGTTAACATATGTGTATTAAAAATACCCGTACTCGTTACCCGCGGGTATCCATTTACAATATTTATTTCTTACCCGTTGTGGATTTTATCTGCAGATACCCATGGGTACATATTTTTTTGACATCCTTAGTTGGAACACCACAATAGAAGCTTGATTAAGAAGAAAACCTTGCATATGAGAAAACCTCTACTAAAGACTAAAGTTGAGAGTCAATCTTAATTTCTATACAAATATAGTGTTACTATAGTTTTAAGAGTTCTTCCTTTAAATATTTTTCTTAGGATTTCTATTTGTATTCATTGTAACATTTTAATATAGTTATAAGTGAGAGGCAATCACACTATATGCTTATAGCAAGAATCATCAACATGAGTAACTAAACTCTCTTGTATTGAGGTTGGATGCAATTTATCCTAATTCTATGTATTGCTATTATTTTCTACATATCATTGTTATTATTGTTATTATTCATGTGTTAATGATTTGGTTTATGCTTTAATGTCTGGATAATTGATAACTCATCTTATATAATTGATTTAGATTGAGTTAGGAAATTAATTTTGAATCTAAGGTTCAACCAAGTCATCTAACGCGTTTGAATACTAGGAATAGATTTAAATGTTTTAGTTGAGTTAAAATTCCTACACTTAAAGCAAGGATTAACTCATTGGTGATTGAGGAATCAATGCTTTGACTGAGATCCATAGGTTCTAAATTTCAGGGGATTGATTTAGAATTAGCTAAGAACTTTCAATGACACTAGATAACTACATTGATATATATTGAATCAGTAAAAGTACAATTGAAGAAGATAGATGAAACCCAATCATAATATGCATTCATATATTGATTATTTTACATCTTGTTTTACTTTGTTTAAATCATTTACAACAACACCTTCAATATTGTTTCATAGCAAGCCATAACAAATTTAAGTTTCTTAAAGTTCTATATAAGTCTTTGTGGATACGACACTTGTTTTGTACTACAGCTGACTCAATATACTTGTCGAAGGTAAAAAAAGATTCCAACAAAGGCAAGGATTATTTTGGTTGTTATTCGGTTTGGGTGTATGTTTGGACTTATGTGAGTGAGGCTGAATAATGTTCCAATTGAGTCTATGTTAGGACAAATGTTTGTGCGTTTGGGTAAAAGGTGTAATTTGTGGAAGGAGTGGTGGAAGACGTGGTGTTGGTAGGGTTGGTAGGGTTGGTATGGGTTCCTTTTCACCAATAATTTGAAGCATTCTGCATTTATTCCATCAATAAGGGGTCCATGTTAGAAAACTTTTCAAATTGGTAGGCATTGTGAGCTTTCAACATAAATTTTACATGTTCCATGGTGTGATAAATTTTTATGGTGTTTGTCGTGCGACTGAGATAAGAAATGTTGATTTGTCTATTGACATGTTAAATGATGTACCAACCATGTGACATAGGTTATTGTTCGTCAAGTTCTCCTATTCACACTCAGAGTTGTTAATGTCCTTCTATGTTGACATTATAATCTTCTTAAAACCATTCTTAAAGAAGCATCTTTCTTTTCCAAACCCTTTTTGGTCTCTAAGATATTTGAGATGATGTGTCTTGACTTATCTTATTTCATAGGCATGTAAAATATTCAAAGAAAGGATTTATAAGATGTGAGGCATTACTTGTGACGTAATCATTATGAAGTTGCAAAATTTGATGTCCAATAAAGAAAGTCTTACGTATATTTGTAATGATCAATTGAACAAATTCTTGCAATTAACAACCCACTACATGGTGTGTGTCACACATCCTTTGGGTGACTCGATGAAACATTTTGCAACACACTTGATATTGCCTTTTTATCAAATGTTATGAGGAAGTTTCTCAAACCATTTTTTGTAAAGGCTGTAAGATTTCATTAGCTAAGTTTAAGATTTATTGCATCTTTTGTACCTCTGTAAGCTGAACAATTATCAATATACAAATCACTAAATTACTAGTCTAGAGCATATATGACATTTATGTAATTGAGGCTTATTACCTCATTAGTTCAAGGTTAAAAGGTTGTGTCCTCAAAGATTTTATGTTCACCAAATTATTGATCCATTTTGGATCACCTAGGATTGATCACATGCAGTAGTGATTAAAAAGTTGATTTCATAAAATTGTTACACAAACATTCTTTATAAAGGAACAACTTACCTACTTATGGTTGTCTGAACATCCTTGACAACACGATCTCAAAACATGGTTTCAACCTGTGTGCACCCAAACCTAATACTAACATTCATGCATCCAAGAATAATCCAACCTTCATGTACATGGATTCCATGGTATCACTATGCATTGTCAAATGTCAGTAATTGTGTAGATCGAATTCTAGATAAATTGAACCATTTAAATCATGACACCTATAACTTAAGAAATAAGTCAAGCACTTGTACCTCTCAATAAGAAAAAACATCTTAATATAATCCTTCTTGCATTTATGAATAGTCTAAAATTACATAACTTTTGACTATAACAATAACTACATCCTAACCCTTATCTGGAGAGTTGGGTACATATGTACGAATATAATCAACTAATATATTTATTTGATAATCAATAATATAACAACTAAAACCTTAAATTAAGGACAATTCATTTCAATTTAGTAAAATAAAATTATTATCTCAACTACAGTACCATTATTGAACAAAACTATATTGAAAAGTTTTGTAATCATAAATTTGACATCCATGAAATATCTTTTAAAGATTGGTAAGTGCTTACATGTGTATGAATATAATTGAAAACTCAATATCAATCAATACTATAACAATCAGAACCTTAAATTAATGACATCTTGATCCATCAACAAGTTAATAAAATTACTAGTGCAAAATATAAAAATGACAACAACATTTTGAACTGGTTGCAACAAAATCGATGTAAACAAAAACATGGTGGCATGTTCATAATTTTGGGACCAATATTACATTGGTTGTAAACGTGAATCAATGCAATATCTTTTATTTTTTAAAACAATAAATAAAAAACAAAGATACTACATCATTTGTGGAGTGGAACCAATGTAGTATGTAAACACTTGCCAATCAAAACCTTACAATGGGTCATGCAGATTTGGTTCGACTCCTTCCATCACCCACTACTCGCCTCACTCCCCTACTTCGACACACTTCAAATCCCTTACCTCCAAAGGCTAAATCCACTTCGCTATCTTCGACTTGCACTGACAACCGCTTCGAATCAGTCCCCAAAATCACCCATTATGCACAAGATTCCAAAGAAAACCACGATTTCTCGCCACAATGAAATGCATTATGTCTCTAATGCTTGGCTTCCTCAAAATGTTAATGGTGGTTCGAGTTCCTCAAACAGGTCGTTATAACGTTGGATTTCGTTATTAAAAATATGGTAGATCGTGAAGGGCTGAAAAACTTGATATTGGGGAGGTAGGGCAAGGCAGAAAATCAGAGTCTAGATTTTCTGCTTATTGCTCTCTAATAAAGGAGCCATGTCGCAAGATAACATTGATTAAGTTTTTGGCATCGATCGCGATAAATGTGGAATCGAAGCAGTTGATAGCAGAGAAGGAAGGTTTAGCATCCAAATTGCTGAAACTGATAATATCAAAGAAAGACCATATCTAATCAAGAACTAGTTGTTGTGCCTTGTGGCAATTTCATATCCGAGACGGAGCAACATGAAGTTTGTGTATTTGGGAGCAATGTGTTCTTAAAGCTTCTTTGCACTTCGAACATGAGTGTGTTGATGACGAAGAAGATTCTCAAGCCAGTGGAAAGATGTTTTCTACAAAGGAATGAAAATTGAAGATATGCGAGGAATCAAGATGCGTGGTGGGGATAACGAACATGGTGTTGAAAGTGTGGCAACAAAGCACATTGTTACGATGTTGTGGAGCGAGTGTTATCTATTTCAGGATCGTCCAATTTTACACTTGTTGTGAGATTAATCGATGTAAAATATTTTCGCTTATTACATTGGCTGGATTACATCAATTTTAAAACTGATATAATATGAGCTAAAGAATCGATCTAATGTCTTTTTTTATAGGGAATAAAATAATTACCTAAACTACAACACTGTTACTGAACAAAAAAACCATGTTGAAAAGTTTTGTAACCTTAATATTTAAGAAGAAAACTACTTAAGTATAACTGTTGATAAGTATAACCATAATTGAAGAAAACAAATGTCTCACATGATAAATAATAAAAATAAGTGACGTCCGATAAATAAAACCTCAATTTAAAATGTGTCAAAACTAAGAAAATAGGAGGCATTGGGTTGGAAATAGCCTATGAAGAATTTAAAACTGTGCTCTGTGTGTGTGTGTAAATTAAAATAAACAAGTATCGTGGTGGAGAAGGAGATGAGAGATGCAAAGTAAAATGCACGGAAAGTTAGGTTTAGGAATTTTATAGACACATCTTATATCACTTGCTACGTTGTATTTTTTTTTCTCAACTTCCTCTATGAGAATTTCTCACAAAAAACAAAACAACTTTATGTTTAGGAATTTCTTGTATTCGTAAAATAATTTAACAAAACATTAAAAAGCCTAAATATATCTATTTGCAGCTAAGATTTTTAGTAACTATATGAATTATTTAGTATATATTCGTATTTTTGAACAAAAGTTAAGAAATTTGACAATTTCCCTAAATCTAGAAAGAAAAGAGACCTTCTATCATTTAATCATCGTAATTAGGCATTTTTTAATATTATTTCTTAAAAAGAATTAATAATATATAAATCATGGTAAACCTTTTTGTTGTCTTTATTCAATTTTGTTGTAATTTCTAATCATGGGACATAACCTTTCATTAATAAATCTGCGGCGATATATTTACTAAAAGTTTATATTTGGCACGCCTCAAACTGAAGTTAATTTATTATATTATTTATGATAATTTTATCGTTCAATAAAATTAATCACTGAATTGACCTTAAAAAATCAATTTCTAAACCGGCTGTTAATGCCTTTTTAAATAAGTAAGTTTGGATATAGAAACGATTTTCTACAAGGAAATACTTACACAAGAGGTATCAAAATTTCATAAATTTAAATATATAATAAATGTTGCACCTACCCGGAACAAATATTAATATCAATAATAATATGTATAGTATTTTCTTACTTTCCTTTAATAAAAATACTCTGTTAAATTTTTTTATTTTTAGTAACTTGTATTATTATTTTCATATTTTTTTATAATCTTTTTAATTTCATTTTACTATTTGATATTCCCCTCTGATTCATTTCTCCAAAATAAATTAATTCTTAACTATTACACATTTATAATAACCATGTTATTACTTAATTATATCATACCTCATTCATTCAACTCTTATTATCATCAAATTTGAAAGAGAGTGACTACATTAACTCCCTTCTTAAAAACATAAGACCAACTTGATAAAGATAATAAATTAAAATTAGTCAAACAAAAATTAAAAAAAAAACTATACCAATCTTTTAAAAAAAAAAGTTGCAAAACTTTTTTTCTTTTTTTTTCTAACCATAAATAAATAAATAAATATATAATATATATCATGTAAAGAAGAAAAAATTTTATTTCTAAAGAAAAAACACAAGCATATTCCATCATCCAAAAAAATATATATAAAAACGTAGGAAGTAAAAAACAAAAAGTGATTACATTAAAAAAAAAAAAAGAATTTCGCTTTCTGAGTTTATTTACTCTCTCTTTCTGTTTCTCTCTCATGTACCTGCCAAGTACGCTTACCTGTACCTCAAAAACTTGCCTCATTGGTCTGCATCATCATCACCATTCATTCATAATCACACACACACAACGCAAAGACAACCCTTGCTCTATAAATTCCCCCTTCACATCCACCTCACACCCACCACACTTTTCATTCTCCAAACTTCAACCATCATCATTCTCTTCACTCTCACCCAAATCACAAAGTTTCAATTTTTATCCTTCTCTCTCTCTCTCTCTCTCTCTCTCTCTCTAAATCTGGCTCAGAAAGCGATGAAGCAGCTGATTCGCAAGCTCTCGCGCGTGGGCGACTCCTCGCAGTACACGCTCCTCCGCTCCGACTCCCGGCGGCCGCGCCGCGCCGGGTCCCTCCGCCGGCACGTGGGAGTTCCCGTGGGGCACGTGCCGGTCTACGTGGGCGAGGAGATGGAGCGGTTCGTGGTGAGCGCGGAGCTGCTGAACCACCCGGTTTTCGTGAAGCTCCTGAACCGGTCCGCGCAGGAATACGGGTACGAACAGAAGGGTGTGCTCCGAATACCCTGCCACGTCATCGTGTTCCAGCGAGTTCTGGAAGCGCTTCGACTCGGTCGCAACTCGCTCCAAGACATTCATGACCTCCTTACCTCTTCCCAAGAATTTTCCTAGATTCACCCTTTCTTCTCTCTATTGCTCACTTGTAAATATACGGTGTCGTTTTGCATCAACCAGAAAGGAGCAATTTTTATTTACTTCTCTCTTTTTTTTTCCCTCTCTTGTGGTCACCAAACTGCAGATATGAGAGGAGACTAGGTTTTGGTTTTGCCTTTTTTCAATTTAATTGTTCATATTTTAGAATGATATACTATATACTATGAGATCGGAAGAGGACATTGGATCTGTTAATTTCTCACAGAATCGATAATTATAATAATTAAAAATTAAAATTATGAATCGTAAATGATATCAATTATCCTCTCACAGGTTAAATGTGTTTTGATTTGTGTTAATTTTTAAGTAAAAAGAATTATGTTAAGACTAAGAGTTATAGACATTGGATTCTAACGTAAATAAATATAAATGGGACATTTTCTTAAAAAAATTATTATTTTTATTTCCAAGTTTTTAATTTTAACTAATGTTTGGCGTCTGTAATTTATTTTTTTTTTCACGGAGAATAAAAGAAGACAGAAAAGTCAATGTACGGAAAGTTAGGCAGCATTGTCCGAATTTGTGCCGTTTGGAAGAAGTCCGTGTTTTATTTATTTTTTTATTATTACTAATTCGAAATTCGAATGAAATGAATATGAATATGGGAACTTTACATAAGATGCAAGAGAATCATATCTCTTGATTTTTCCAAGAAAAGTAATTGAATTTTGACCGAATGAATGGCTAATTTAGTATCCAAGAAGAAGAATATAAGACACTGTTTGCTGAAACAAATTAGTACAGTTATTCTAAAAAATATGTGATTTCTTTTTTGTTTAGACAAACGATTTGCATATCGATTATAGTTAAACAAAATACTTTTATATTGATTGTGACAAGAGTTTAACTTTTAATATAGTTGTGAAATTTAAGTTTTAAAATTGTTTAGACCTAAATTTCTGGGCATAATATAATTAAAGTAAATAAGTTTCATTAAAATTACGTTTTAAAAAGTTGAAAGAATTTATTTATACCGTTCATAATCTTGTTTTTTAAATATTGTGAGACTGTTAAATATGTTAGAGTAAAACACCCTTTTCGATATATTATTAGTTTTAAAGTTTGAGTTTCATGAGAGTTTTGATTTGAAAAATGTTTAATTTTCTTAAAAAGTTATATTTAAATTACCTTAACACTCACATATAAATAATGTGTGACTATTAAATGTATCACAAGAAAAAAATTATATATGTTTGAAAGATTTTCCAAAATTAGAAGCTAAGAACTTGATTAAATATAAATAGTTATATAAGACTTCATAAAACAAACAATAAATTATGCAAGACCAGAACTAAATCCAGGATTATTCACATATTCTCTATACAAAAATCCGTACCCACAAAAATATTATTCTTAAATTCTAATTTTCCAAAATTTTAGTCAAACTTTGCCGATTTTTTTTATCTCTTCTTGATTCATGAAGACATTATATTTTTCTTTAATAAATTGACTAACCTTGATTACGCATTTTCGTCCGGATCATGCTTTTATTTTTTTAAAGTTCATCAATTTTACTCGCATAGATAACATTATTACTTCATAATCTAAAACTAAAAAAAAAATGAAAATGAATTTAATATTGTTAATATTTTAGTATGATAAATGATCTTAAATTATTAAAGAGACAACACCTGTAACCTTAACACAGCAAGCCAGTACGATTATTTAATGTTATGCCAGTTGGAAGGTGTTTCTTTCCATCACATTTGTGTTTGTTAAAATGCGTCTGAGATGCAAATCTTAATTTTGTGTCTCCTAAAAGAATTGTTTCGTCATCAAATGCTGTCCTTAATGTATCAAGTCAACTTATAAACATGATTCCTCAATTTGTTAATTCAAAAATATTCTTCTTTCGAAAAAATGTATGTATGTATGTATATATAATTAATAATATTAATATGAATTTAGGTCTTTTTTATATTTGGTAAAACTTGAATTTGAGTAGAAAGTTTTTTAAATTGGTGAACTTTTTTCTATTAGCTAAGTTATTTTACATATTTTTTTTATCTTTTTAAAAAAAATATCATATCCATTATATAGTTCCACACATAAAATGTACATGTCTCTTCTCATATATATTTTATCTCATATGTATATAGTTCGATGATAGAATATAATGATAAAAATCTCATATCGATAATGACCAATTTGCAATTTATCATTAAAGATGATCCTCAGTTTATAAATTGTGAATAAAAATTTAATTATCTCATTTTCTAATATTTTATCTTTTTCATCACAATTCATGTTATTAAAAAGGCTTAGTTTTTTTTTTCTCATTTAAACCTTTATGAAATATTAATTTAATATTTTCCACACTTAATTACTAGTGTGGGCTAAGTTGAGAAGCAATTATCATTTAGTTACGTTGACTGAGGTAAAACCCACCATATTACTGGAGTTGTTTTATATCAGTTTAGCAGAGTTAATATTTCTTCAAATTCCTAATACTTCTTCAAACTCACTTTGAATTTAGGTACACACACATTTGTAAGAATATATGTGAGAACACTTTTATACTTAAATCAATAATAAAGTGATAAAAATGGTGTAAGCATAAAAATAGTTGAATTTGAACACTTTAAATATCTATTTTAATAGGAAAAAAATATTCGATTTTATATTTCATAATGTCAACCTATTCACCTATTCACCAGTAAAAAAGAAACCTTTTATATTAAAATTTTAGAACACTTTGCATTATATCAAAAGTTGACGCAAATGTGGGAGATGTAACTTGATGTTAGAAATTTTTCTTAAGTCTATTTTCACGTCACATTAATCCAAAATTGATGAAAATATTTTTTTTAATATTTGTTATTTCTAATGATTTAATTTTAATTATATGTGTGTGAATACATGTATTTATATTTATATGTATTTTACATTTTAGGTTTGGGATGCTTTCAAAGAAAATATAACATTAAATTAATTGAATTCTACATAAATTATTATTATAATTATTGTAAAAGTTATTTTTATATTAAATATTATCATAATTAATGTAAGGAATTTATATTTCGTGATCCGTTCGGATATGGCTAATGTAGAAAATGATTTTTTTGATAGAGATTATTTTCCCAATCAATGTAGAAATGAATTATTTTTATCAGTCTTTTAGAAGAATAATATCATTTTTTTCGACTATTCCAACACACCTTTAAGCACATTTAAATTGCATTTTAGTTGTATTTAGTAAAATATATCAAATATCTTAAACTTAAAAAATAACTCGTCAAACTTCTAATCATTTAGCCATTTTGATATCAATATTGGTTTAGAAAAAAAAAAGAAAAAAAGAAGTAACGTGTGGCTAAAATCTCATTCTAATTCTAGATAACACTTGCCAGATTTCAGTGGATTGGATAATGCTATTATTATTTCAATAATTACATGCCACAATCTTATAATCATTTCAAGATTGAATATAACTACATACACGTCCTCATTTTGAATTTTACTGATGATAATGTTAAAATTCATAATTATTTTATCAATAACAGCGAAAATCTATTCAAATTTTTAAAATTTTAAAGAATTCTAAATTATTATTGAATGTTTCAATTTAAAAATTATAAAAGTATAATTCTTTAAAACATATTTTAAACTATCTTTTATGTTTCTTCAACATAAGAAATATTAAATATAATAATTGCAACACGGTAATGTAAATTAGGAACACGCTAATTAAATTTTGAAGTTAATTATAAGAATTCTTGCATATAAAATAATTACAATTTTTTTATTAAGCGGTCTAGGTCGAACATCATTCTTAATTTCTTTAAGTTTCTCACCACTTACCATAAATAAGCGGCCTGAGTCGAACATGACTCATTCGTTTAAAAAATCTCTTTAAGTTTTCCACCACTTACCACAAGTAAGCGGCCTGCGTCAAACATGACTCATTTGTTTAAATTTTTTTTTAAGTTCCCCACCACTTACCACAAGTAAGCGACCTAGGTCGAACATCATTTATCTGGTTTAATTTCTTTAAGTTTCCCATCACTTACCACAAGTAAGCAGCTTGGGTCGAACATGACTCATTCGTTTAAAAGAAAATTCTTTAAGTTCCCCACCACTTACCACAAGTAAACGGCCTGGGTCAAACATGACTCATTCGTTTAAAAAATTTCTTTAAGTTCCCCACCACTTACCACAAGTAAGCGGCTTGGGTCGAACATGACTCATTCGTTTAAAAAATTTTAAACTCCCCACCACTTCCCACAAGTAAGCGGCATGGGTCGACCATATTACTTACTAGCGTAAGCGGTCCACGACACAAATATTGGCCAAACTATAACGAATCTAATTCTTTAAAATACAAAGATGTGACCGATGGTCGGCTTGTGAGCGAAGTGGAATCCAGCCCTGAAGAAAAGGTGGAGAAGATGGCGACGGGGAAGGATACAAATGCCGAAGAGGTCGTGGCTGTGGAGGGGGATGCCGATGAAGCGACAACTTAGGATTATCATTTTGTATTGTGACCTACAATGACCACAAGAAACGCCGATTAGTTAACTCAAAGACAACATAGCACTAAAAATACAAAAAGATACCTTTTATATCAACAATTGGATGAATCAAATTATAAACCCTAACTAAACCCTTAGTGGACATCTTATCATTAAACTTCATCAGGGTATCCACCATCTCCCTGTCCGCCATCGACAACCTCTCCTTCTCCATATCCTTATATCGCCAGGGATTGTGGGTCCATCTGAAAGGGAGCTTAGTGCTCCCGTCATCATTATAAAAATACGACCACCCTGGCTCCTTCACCACCACCTTGAAGAAACCGTCTTTAAAGTGCTTGAAGGACTGGGTAAACGCATCCATCCTGTTTATACTCGACCGACTTATCAGTGACAACCAGGTTGTTAGACTCTTGGGCCGAGTATCGAAGAAATACAGAAATGAGTGTGGGGATGGCTGTAAATACAAAGCTTGGCAGGCACCCAAAATGCTAGTAGATATGCCCAACTGTTCGAATGCAGCTGAGTAGGGGCGACATTCAGCAAACGCAGCACCCCCATAGTAAAGTCGTCAAACGGCAACCTCACGTACAATTGTGAGAAGTGCCACATGTACATATAGACAAACTTCTCAACAGCCCCTTCTTGACTGTGGCATACACAGTCAACAACTTTAACCCTTTCCAAGGCCACGGTGTCCTTTCGAACACCCCTTTCGAATATAGGGATGCAATTTAGCCAAGACTTTAACAGCCACGACCATCTAAATAAGGAGTACTGTGTCCGCACATCCTCAGCCACCCACCTGTATCCCGCCTTCACCGGCCAATTGCTTTCTGCCAACTCTTTTAGTAGGTCCTCTCTAATTTTGGTCGTTGTCTCCATTGGGATCCTCCCTTCACCACCCAATTGACCCCTACTACCACTCATGGATTGACTCCCTCTGAACGATCACTCCCACTACCCAGACTAGATAAAGACACACTATCACTAACACTTGACATACCTTTTTTAGATAACAAGATGACGGTAGAGACAAGGAACGTAACAGACAGATCTCATGCAAACAGATGGCTTCCCTAAAATCTCACGCAAATGAACCAAAGTAAAATTCCTTTCTTCAGCGTTCGTATTTATAGCCAGCATCTCAAACGCTACAACTTTTCCCACCAAAAACAACAATCATATGAAGCGTCACAATGAATGCAAAACATCACAACACCCGAAATGGCGGTGCAAACCCCTCTGATTAGACCATCTGACATCTGGCACCCCTTCATCTACCATCACTACTCATGCTTTAGCCTTAACACTATTTATAACACTTAAAAGCTGGGGGACTGGTGAACTATATCTAGGTAGACCAAGGCAACCACACGGCCAAGACTACCTACATAAACCTCCACAAATAAAATTACTAAGTATATAACCAGTCAAGCAGAACCACATAGCGACCCAGGTCACCAGTCAAGTAGAAACACATAGTGGCCCAGGCCGCCTACTTCAAAGGAAAATGTGTAATAGTTCAATAACACTAAACTTAGAATATTGCAAACAAGGTCCCAAATACCAACAAAGGCCAATACAGGGCCTGACACTAGATCCAAACCCATCCAGGGCCCACATATCAGTCCAGCCCATAAGGGTGGCAAATATAATTAATAAACTCTATAAATACAGGTGGACCCCAACAATTAAGGGGTACGTTTTCATTAATCCCCTAATCCAAGAACAATGAAGCAATAAATAGAAATAAAAAACTATAAAAAATAATATAACTTAATTTCTTGAGACATTAATTATTATGATCAATGAACAAAATGAAATTATATGCAAAAATAGGTGTTCCAATATTCACTACTAAAAAAAATTCATATCTTCTGGTAATTTTATTTTGAAAATTTTTTCATAGAAAATATTTACAAATTTTGCAAGAAATATCTACCAATTTTCTTGTAAAATATTTTGTATAAAACATTTTTCGTAACAAATTTTGTAGAAAATACTTACAAATTTTATAATTTTGTAGGAAATGATTACTCACGAAGGATTACCTGCCAATTAAAATTCTTAAAAAAATGAAAAAAAAACTTTTATTGCAAATTTCTTTATCAAATTTGCAAGAAAAATTTCATGAAATATCATAATTTCTACTAGTGATTGTGTGTTTATATAAACACTCTCCCCTCTCTCCCTCTCTCTCTCTCTATATATATATATATATATATATATATATATATATA
>Ga0099822_1002314_pt1 | contig 23610 bp, 11 predicted proteins | sample CowpeawhiteBW_FD_76839 | JGI IMG/M metagenome (GOLD analysis project Ga0099822, IMG submission 76839) | Root nodule microbial communities of legume samples collected from California USA - Cow pea white BW | ecosystem: Host-associated > Plants > Roots > Nodule | place: USA: California | collected... | reverse complement strand
CATAGTGAGTGTAGGAAACACTTTGATGATGAAAATGTTGATGTCAAAATGGTTTATGAATTCTTATTGCAACATCATGGAGATTTAAGTGTAGTTGATTTTTGTAGATTGTATGTTTTGATAGGCATATGTGAGTTTCTATTGTCTAGTCGCAGTGGTAGAATTTTTCCAATATTGTTCAACATTGTGGATGACTTTGGAAGTCTTGGAAAATATAATTAGGGTAGTCTTGTGTATGAGTACTTGGTTGGGAGTCTATGTACTACTTCATTGTTGTTGAGCGACGAAGGAAATGCGAAATACTTTCATGTCTATGGTTGTGTTTATTTGTTACAGCTATAATAAATTAATTGTAAATTGGTTGTTTTATTAATTATGATCCTGAATTATTAGTTAAGGCTGTTAAAATTTTGTTACAATTATGGGCTTTTGAGTGTAATAAAATTATGTCATTTGCAATCAATTTCAAGTAATATGAGTGTGTTAGATCATTTCCCTTTTTCTTTTTAATTATACTTCATACTAAAGACCAACATGGAATACACCGAATATTAACAATAAATAAGCAAGCAATTTCAATTAATTTCTATCTTTTGTTGATTTTCTAATGTTTGTTTCAAAACATAAATTCTGGTTCAGTTTGATGGAATCACTGATGTTCTGTTCTGAAGTAGGCTGTCTGTTTAAATCTATATTCCAAGTTGCTTCCTTTCTTGACATACTTTGGATGTGAGTGGTGTGTAGGTGTAAAGCTATTGAACTGAGTACACTTATTGCAGCCATTGCACAAAACAATTGCACAAATCAATAACCAATTACACAAAACAATAAACAACCAACAGAATCTAAGTGTGCAAAAAAAAGTAGTTCAAAAGGGAGAAACATTGAACCTTCTCACCAACGACAGCAAAATCAGGGCGACGAGTAGGTTCCAAAATCGCTCTTCTTGCACCTCACATTCGCCTCCACGACTGACGGTTTCGCAATGCGTGTGTCGAGAAAGGAGATAGTGGTGTCGAGGGGGAGGGGAAAGGGATTTGGGGTTTATGGTTTTTCGAAGAATTGATACGGGTTGGGGGATTCAACAATGAAAGAAGAGGTGTGTCCGGGAAGGGTTTTCTGGGGAGGTTTCGGGAACAGTTGGTTCAAAGGTATGGGGAACAGTTGGTTCAGAGGGATTTGGGAAAGGGGGAACAATTTAAAGATTAAAATGGTATAGGGTTTTTCGAAGAACAGTTTGGGGTTTCAACATTCAAAGGAGAGAGGGGTCTGTGATGAATTTTCAAGGTGGAGGAGAGGTGTGTGCGGGGAGGGTTTTCTGGGGAGGTTTGGGGAAGAGTTGGAGCAGAGGAGAGACGTTTTTTGAAAAATCAAAATGAAAAGAGAGGAAGGTTCTGTGATGAATGGTAAGTATCCAATAGGCGCGAGTGCATAATCTAACCTTCTGCATTGTCATTTCATTTTTCAATTAAATTAAAAAAAATTAAAATTAAATCATATCAAGTGGTAAGGAAGTGGTAAGAAAAAAGGTGTCATTGCATCATTTCTCTTTTAGGGACAAGAACCTTGTAATCACATTTTACCATTAAATATTTAGTATCAGGTTTTTCAAAACTTTTTTCGGATTAAAAAGAAAAACAAAAAACAAAGATTGAAAATTTTCAAACCTAACATAACATCACTAAATAAGTCAATTTTAAACATTGTAGGAATTTCATAAGAACATTTTTGAAAACTAAATGCACATAAATTAGACCAAGAAAATCAGCATAAATTATTGAAAATGACTAAATTTTACGGCAAACTCAGTTTTCTCTTCTAAATCGTAAACAAAATGAACCATTGGATTCATTTCTACTTTTTCAACTTTTTCAACGAAGTGAGAAAGTGAGAGCATGTTCCGACAAGAGACAGAGTGAGATCTTACTGAGAGTGTCGAGAAACCAGAAAATGGAAAAGGAAAGGGTTGGATCCGCATTCCAGTAAAACGACGCCGTGCTGCTGCGCATCCAAATCCTCTCTTCTTTTTGTTCAATGGCGGAATCTGAATCGCAAGGTCCTTCATGGATCTCCTATGCAGTGTCGTTGTTGATCGTTCTTCTAATAGCGCTTCACGTCTTCGCCTTGGTAGCCCTAACAATTTAACTCTTCTTCTTCCTCTTCTTCACCTTATCAAAACCTAATCTAATCACTTCTATCTCTCTTTTTCAGGTCTATTGGATTTATAGATTGGCCACTGACAATAGGTCGCAACAGCAGCAGCAGCAACAACAACAATAAGAACTTCAGCAAGTGAGAAGAAAAGCTCACTGATTGAATTAAAAAAAAAAAAAAATCTCATTTAGTTTCGTTTTCTACAAATAATTGTTGTGTGAAATTATGTGCATTAGAGGATAGGATTTTTGTTTTTTTTTTTTGTGTAAGAGTGGTGAATGAGGTTTCTGTTTTTTTTTAAATTGAGTGTTAGTGATATAGTCAACATTGCTTGCTTTCACAAGCTAGAGTGTGATTTGTTGTGCCAAAATTGAATAATCTCCGAGGAGTAGAATCTTGCTGCAATTTAGTTCATCTTATGTTCTTTGTATTGTGTGCTTTGTGTCTTTGGATAAAGGTTTTCATAGATACTTCAAGGACAAAATAGCAACAAAAACGAAAGAAGTTATTCCATGAGTTATTTATATGTAAAGTAATTTGTAGTTCTCGTGTTAGTTTCTCTACAGCATGATTTTTCTTAACCTATACTAGCTCTCTTGTTCATAGAAGTATTTTATGGTGATGTTTATTCAAACATGCATTATGTTTATTTCCGTGATTCAAAAATATCGAAATCAACACCTATATGAGAAGAAGAAACAAATGAAACAAGTTTTCTTGTGAGCTTATTTTATAAATAAAAATAAGTTACTGGAGAACTTGGTATATGAGAGATTTTATAAATTAGATTTTGCAGCAATTTATTTTAATTTATGGAGAAAATTGTTTTATTTGCTCTCCTCTTCAAGTATTTATATCTATGTATTGCATTCATAGATGTGAATGGTGTTACAAATTAAGACTTTGAAGTTGTGGGCTATGGGAAGGGGCATGGATCTTGGTGTTTAAGTAAGTTGTATCATTTTTGTCGAGAAGTGGGTAACAAGGCTGTGATACACCAGGGAGAATCAGGTATTTATGAGCAGTTGAGCACTTATGTTGGTATTTAAGGTGGGTAAAAGATGTTTCCTTGGAAACTTGATCTAAACTGTTTGTTATGAATGATTGCATTGTGTTATTATAGTTTGCCTTAACCAAAGGTATTACATTAAATTTTTGGGTGTCTGTTGGAGTCCTGATCTATAACCAGAGCTAAACCAGTATCCCGGGATTTAGCTTAGAACTAGAGAAATGCTAGCAACAATCTTTAATGTACCAATGTAATATATTCTTCAATATTAGTTGAAATTTATTGAGCCTTTTGTAGCACACTCTTCACTATTGATTAAAATTTATTGAGACTCTTGTATCTGGACGAGTCTCACTACATATTAGTGAATATAACAATGAATTTGTTAGAAAAAAAGTTGTTAAAGTGTTTACTAGTTAATATTGATGAGTCCCGGCATTCCTATTTCTCACAATAAAATGATCTTCCTTTGATTTCATCTTTCTTATCTTGTCAATGTTGACTTTTTAAGCCTTGGCTGTAGGTCTTAGAAATATGCATGTGTTTACTTGTTAATTCTGATATTCACACAAGAAAAAATCTGAAACACCAACAAGTTTGTGAGAATATCTTTGAGAAGTAGAAAATTTGTCTAGTTCATAGTTTTGTACCATACCTGTTACTGCCTGTAGAGAATAAATAATGGGAAATATGAATGATATATCTGCTGTTCACTTAATTTCTGAACTCGGGTCTCATGTTTACTGGGTTTGTCTGATGTTCATTGAAGTTCCATACACACAGAGTACGCAATAAAATTTGGAACAAAAAAGCATTATATACTGGTTCTGTGATCTAATGCAGGTATCAATCGAAATAAGCGATTGGTAAGGGTATGTCTTATGTAATTTAATTTTTGTAACTTCTATAATAACAATAAGTTGCAGTTTTGGTGTTGGTAATTTTACTTTTATAGATGTGTACAATAGTGTAAGCTGTGTGCTATTTGATATCAGTGGTCAATTTATATTGCATTTTAGGGAATTGGCTTAACCAGTTAACCTATATGTAGCTGCCTGCGTGTAATCTAAAGCTGAAAGTGATTTCACTGTGCTTCTTAATGGTGTGTTTTGTTTTGTTTTAAGTTTTCTTTTTCCTCCAAAAGTGTGGTTTGGATGAACTCTAAATTTGGTCTTTGTGGTTGGTTGGGACGACTTTAGTCTCTTTTGATAAGTAATTTTGGTCTTAACGATTGGGGAACTTTTTGATGTTCATACCCCACTGAAGCACTAGTAGAATGGTGCAACTCTACCAAAATCTTTTGGAAATAGTTTATGTTTAACTTTCTTTTTCATATGAAAGGATATGTGAAAATTTGGCATAAAATTCATCTCTTTAGTTTAACGAGTTATGCTTATGTCTTAATAGAAGGGGTTAGTTGATCCTTCACAAAATAATGAATTTCGGTTTAAGTCTTCATCCATAAAACATTCCCACTTTATCCGATTTATTTTAAACATAATTATATGGATTGGTTTTGTATTTTTAAAACTAATGTTTTTTAATATGTTAAACAGGTTTTTTTAAAATGTTTTTATAATGTTATTTTAACAAATGAGTAGTCATTTATTTATTTCAAGAAGCAAATCCCATATGCTTATAAAATAAGTCGTTTGTCTAAAAATGAATCATTTTAAAAATATTTATTCGAAGTCATTGTACTCAAATAAAATTGTAACCACACATGTTGTTCAATAAACGTAAATGGCTATTCACTATGTATTTTTTGTGTGCGGAAAAGCATTTACATTTTACTAAAGAATGTTAGTTTATACTTGTTGTTTCATATATGGATTAACAAATCATGTCAATTTTGTAGAACTTTCTCAAATTATTTGGGAAAATGATCTCTTTGTATCATATTGAGCTGGAACTTAATCTTGTTTTATTATTATTGTGATTTCACAACTGCAAACTAAATCATATTGTGTACGATGTTCACAATCATTCATGTCTATTGGTTTGGGTCGGTAAGCCTCTTTATGAAACTCGTAAAAGCCGCACTGAAGCAGATTTTGTTACAAAAATCATAACCACACATAATATTGAATACGAAAGTAAAGAATTTGATTAAGAAAATAACTTAAGTTCTAGAGGACTTATCTTATCAACCATTAAAGTAAAGGATGATCACAGTTAGAATTTGAGAGACGATGACCAAGATTTTCAATGATTACATCAAGAAGAATGAGGACTCTCGAGAGATCCTTAAGGGGAATCTCATATATTTCTTTAAATGAATCTTGTTAAGAAACTCATTTGCGTTTAAGTCTTACATGGTGGGTGTAAATAACTACTCGAAGTGTATATGATTTTTTTTTCCTTTTTTTTTTCTTTGGATAAATTTAAGATTAATATATTTTGTATGCCGTGAATTGTGTCTTCTTTTCAAATACTTTGATATGTACTTAACTGGAAATTTACTTTTTTAATTAAGTCTCATATTTAGAAAAATTAAACATTTTTATTAAATATTTATAAAATTATTTTTAAACAAATTCTAACAATATCATTGGATTTCATTTAAATAAATTACTTTTAATCTTATAAAACATATGGATTAATAATATAATAGTTCTAGGTATTATTCTTTTTGTAAATGAAACTTAAATTTATTTAATAAATATACTTATACTAATTAATAGTTTTTATAAATCTAAGAATTGACAGGTGATATGTTTTTAATGTAGGTGGTATAAAAGACTCAATTAAATTAATTTATAAAAAATGAAACTTAATTGAAAAAGAAAAGAGGCCTTCTTAAATGATTTCAATAAAAATTGAAATCAAACGAAATTTAACCTATATTTAACATAAATAGCTTTAAAGTATTAAACTTTTTGAAAAAAAATAATTTTTACTAGTAATGAATCGAGTAACAACTTTGATTTACAAGTTAAGTGAAACTTTTGAATAACATGGATGACGAATTGAAGTTAAATTAGTGAGTTACAAAATGGATGAGATAGGCTGATTTGTCAATTCATTTTTTTTAAATTAAAAAAAAAATCTATATTATATTAATTGAAAGATGTATATATACCTATAGCCACTACATTTTATTTCAATAGATCTTCTAAGTAATAATATTTTCTTACAACACTATAGCCAACACCAGAAAATGATATTTTCTTGGTTGGAGATTTTATGAAACACCTCTCTTACCCAAAAATAAAAATAGCTACATTAAGAAATGATCCACAAGAGTAGATACACCACAAAACGAGGATCAGAGAGAAAGAGAAGGGAAAGGGAAGGAAATAGAAAATTCCTTAAATCCCATGGCCCCAAAAATTTGCTAAAATTCACGGAAACGCAAAAATTCTTTCCAGCAACTCCAAATCAAGTAACAATGGCCGATGAAATCCATCAAAAACACAACACAACTTTACATGCCTACACCACCACCACCACCTTCCAACGCTCATTCATTTTTCGCTTCAAATTCAACAAACCCATTTTCATCTCTTCAAGCTTCAACGAGGTCTTTTTGTCAAACAATTTCCTTCAAATTAATGTATTATGCACATGCTTCATCAAGGTTTGATATTTAACATTTTTCATTATGCACCTAATCTACAACATTTAAGAACCTTCTTTTCTTCTACTAAATAAAGGAGGAGAAATCTATGCAATTTAATGATGATAAGTTATGTATGATATGGTTGGTAGATAAACACATTTCTTAAAGAATATCTTACATAATATATGCTATGTGGACACAGTTGAAAATAATATACACACTGCTTTTCCAACTCATTCCAGAATTAGTATAATGTTTAAAATCAATAATTCACCAAATATAGTTGTCAAAGCCAATAATTTCATTACTGTGTTCTAAAGTTTTATTCTCCAGTTTACAGAAAAAGTTGAACCTTTATTTGATGTCTTAAATTATTGAACTTTGAACATTTTTAAATAGTACATATGCTGTTTTATAAATTTAATTTTGTAAGAAATTATTCAGTTCTTACAATCATACAAATTTTATCTTTATATTTAAAGATAATCTATTTAATCTCTGTACATACTGTCTTAATTATTTTTAGTCTCTAATTGTATTATTTTAACACTTTTAACTTTTATCGTCCAAGACTTAATTGTTTTTAAGTAATTATTATCTTTTATTTCTAGGTCCTCCTTCAAATTATCCTTGCTAACACACTCTTCTCTCCATCTTAAATGCAGTTCAGTTCAACTTCTACAGTGTCTGCAATAAAATCCTCCACCAATGACGCCGCCGCCGTATCCTCACCGGAGATCCGCTTCTGTCGGCGGAATTCCCGATTGGATCTCTGACTCGATCCACGGCGGATCCCTCCGCCACGTCGACCTGGAACACGGAACCAATGGCTGGGCGTCGCCGCCGGGGGAACTCTTCTCCCTCCGCTCCTCCGACTACCTCAAGAACCGCCAAAAATCCCCCGCCGGCGATTACCTCCTCGCGCCGGCCGGCATGGACTGGCTCAAATCCACCGCCAAAATCGAGCACGTGCTCTCACGCACGGACAATCGCGTAATGCAGGCGCTGAAAAGGTCGCAGGAAACCCAAGGGCAGTCGATGAAGAGCTTCGTCTTCGCCGTGAACCTCCAGATCCCCGGCGGGAAGGAGCACCACAGCGCGGTGTTCTACTTCGCGGCGGAGGATCCGGAATCGCTCCAAAGGTGTTCGCTGCTGAACCGGTTCGTGCACGGCGACGACACGTTCCGGAACCAGCGGTTCAAGCTGGTGAACCGGATTGTGAAGGGACCGTGGATCGTGAAGAAAGCCGTGGGTAACCACGGCGCATGCTTGTTAGGGAAGGCGTTACAATGCTCGTACCACAGAGGGACCAATTACCTCGAAATCGACGTCGATATAGGAAGCAGCGCCATTGCGAATGCGATTCTGCACGTCGCCTTGGGACATGTGACGGCAGTTACGATCGACATGGGATTCGTGGTGGAGGCGCAGACGGAGGATGAGCTGCCGGAGAAGTTGATCGGCGGCGTCAGGGTTTGCCAGATGGAGATGTCGTCGGCCACCGTGGTGGAGGCGTTGCACGTGCCGCAAGTAGCGCACGTGCAGCGTGGGATTGGGTCTGCCAAAGTGAATCACCATATGTCTGCGGATGATCTCCTTGCTTTGGATCGTTAGATTATGAATATGTTTTTAGTGACAAAAGATTATGATTTTTTTGAATTTTAATCCTTCTCCCTCCTATGATTTTAATTCCTCATTTATTGGATATATAGAAAATAATGCCAATATTTTGTACCTTTGTGCTTGTCCAAGGTTAATTTTATTCTAAAGTGCATGTATATAAAAGGTTAATTTAATGATTTTTATTTTATTTTAACGAAACAATGTTTACAATTTCACACAAATAGTTTTTTTTTTTTTTTATGTTGAAAAGAGAAGAGAGTTTATTGTATTTATCCCAGCCCAGTTTTATACCAGTTGTTGCACTAATTTGAATATTTTTATGTTGAAAAACAAATGGTAATGCGTATTGTACATTCCTTACTTCTCCGTTTTGAGCTACACAATTTTTGTTTAAAAAGACAAAATTAATTGATAATTTTTTTATAGAAGAATCTAACTATTAATTCTAATAGATTTCTTTAACTTTTTTTCTATTCACATACAAGAAAATATATATGAACTTATATATATCGAGATAACAAATGAATCTCTTCATAGATATGGTACATCCTAATACTAATTTTGTTTTCACACGTAACTCCGTTTTAAATTACTAAAATTTAGTTTTATATCTAAACATACATTAACTCTTTTTTACGTTTTTATATAATTATATGATTTTTATTCAATTATTATTTAATATTATTTTTCTTGATATTTTATATGAGAATTAAAAAATATCTTTCGACAATCAATGTCTTATAATATTATATTGATTTTATTGTAATTTTATTTTTAGTAAAAAAATTATCTAACTAATATTCAAAACATTAAAAAATCGGTAAAAATAATATAGATATAAAATAGAGATGAAATTAAGATAAAAAATGTATAGTTATTAAATATAGGGATGAGGATGAAAATTAATTTTTAATTCAGAAAAGAGAACGAATAATGAAGTGACACTCAACTTATCCCATCATTATGATCTATAGCTGTTGATACGAACCAGCAGCACCCATGCACAATTTTTTTAGTCATGGATGCCAACCTGGGTAAGGTGGACTTTAGTTATAAAATAATGGTGTAAGACTGCAAGACAACACAAAGTTGAAGATCTACAATGATTGGTTGTAATTTTTCAATATCAAATCTACTTATGATATAGTGACCCTACTTCTGCAAATTCTTCTCATAAGTAACTAAAGTTGATATATATAGATTAATAATTTTGAAAATATTTTACATTTTCAGGATAACTATTTTGTATCTACAATATTCATTCCTAATATGTGTTAACTGAGAAGTTAAACTCACACTTTCTTTCTCTCCCAGACTCATCAAATGATAAAAAAAGAATAAAAGTTATTAAGTTAAAGAAAGACTTACAAATATTGAAAAACAACTCTTTGACAAAAAACATTTAAAAAAATATCGAGACTATTTTATTTCGTCAACAAACTTAAATTCACAAAACACTCGACTCATACTTGATAGAGATGTTGTTATTAGATATGAACAAGAAGATATTAGAATATAGAGATGTCAAAATGACTTTTAATCCGTGTGTCAACCCGATTCATCACGGGTTCAAATCGGGTTGGGTTTTCAATTTTTTAAAAAGTGGTCAGGTTGAATTTAACCAAACTCACTTAATCCATCAACATCTTTTTACAATTTTTTTTATTTTTTGTTTAATTTTTTTAATAATTATTTACTACTCCTATTATATATGTTCATAATTTCATATTTTTAAATGCTAGAATGTTGCTCAAGTTTGAATAGTTTGAATCTTTAATTAATTTGATTGTTAAGTTATATATGTTGATACTTTAATCTTTAATTGTAATCTTTATAATAAATTACTCAAGCAATCGTCTTATAAATAATTTTTTCTAAATTAGCATGACAAAAATGTATAATTTTTTTATTTATATTTTGTTGAATAGCATGATAGAAAATTTGTAATATTCGCCATGTTTTCTTAGACTATATGGATATTTTCTTGAAAATAATTCTTCATATATTGGTGGTGAGCATGATCAAGACATTGGTTCTTGATTTTACTATGATTGTCATCTCATGGGTTACTTAAAAATTGATTTAAATATTTGAATACTAGAAAATAAATAAATAATTTTTTATGTGGGTTCCAACCCACTTAACCCACCAACCCGTGGTAGGTTAAGCCAGGTTACAAAATTTCTGACTCACCATAAAGTGAGCCGGATTGAGTTCACTCATTTTCAACCCGGCTCATGATGAACCAACTCGTGTGAGTTGAGTTGGCTCACTTTGACATGTCTACTAGAATACACATATTTTACAATAATACTCTTAAAGAGAAATTATTGACGAATACTTTTAAATTTTTTCGTGGTTTAAAAACTTCTTGATAAATATTATATTCTTAGAAATATTATCCCAAAAATCTTGCCTTTTTAATTTTATTCTTCTTATCTTTTTCGATTTTAGTTGAACATATCAAATGGATTAAATTGATTGTTTTTTTCGTCTCATCCGGATTAAGGCTATTGATTTGGCTCTTACTAGTTCTTCAAATTCTTCTGCATATCTTTTTGCATAATCTAATTTGACTAATAACTTTTGCTTTTCTATTAAGAATAGTGACTTTTGAGTTAATCGGGAAGATCCTTCTTAGATATGCATATTCTCTTTAATAGATTATATGTTGAGGTTATATTGTGAAACTGCGTATCCTTTGTTGGAGAGCAAATACATTATAATTTAATTTAGACATTAAACACAAAATTTTATTATAGTTTAAAGATGAATTTTAGTTTAGTACATATGTAGTCTTCATCTATAAGGAAATCTAGACTGGCAAGGGAAAAAAAGAGATTGCATCAGAAGTTCCTATTTTAGAAAGAAACAATATTTGTGAATCATGTATAGTTTCAATTGCCATTACTTCATTAAGAAAATCAATATTTGTTATGCTACAGCAATACAAAAGAAATATGCATCAGATGACAGAAAGAATTGAGAAGGGATACATAAACACATAAACTGTGTTTTTTACATGGTATAAAAACTGTGCCTGGACTTTATTTTCCATTATGCATAGAGAATCTTGATTGCTGCACTCTTTTATATATATATGTGTGTTTTTTATGCATTAGTTGATGCACAGAAGCTCCTAATTTCACCTTCATCACCAGTTTTGACTCCAATAGTAGTGAGTTTCAAGAAAGACTGGCCCCAACTTTCAAAGAAAAACTGTTGATCTTTTGCCAAGTCCTCCACCATTTTCCTTGTTCTGTTGTCACTAAGCAAGACAGAATCAGATTGGAACAAACCCTTGTTGGTGAGAAGATTTGTGTAGTACTGGTTGTCAAAGACCATGGAAGTTTCAGGATCATTGTTAACTAGCACTGATGGGCTTGCACTTAAGGGACACTCCTTCATTAACTCATTAGCATAGCTACTATCTAAGGTTTTGTCAATGAGTGTCAGCTTTCCCTTGGAGTCTTGTTGAAACCTATCCCTGAATGAGCTGCAATGAGCTGTTCCTATGGTGTGAGCACCTACAAATCCAAAAAAAGCATGTTACTAGTTTCATCTTAAAACTCATTGCCCTTAAGTATAGTTGCTATAAAAGTAGGAAAATGATTTTTTTACTGACAATTTCTCTTACAATGTTAGATCTTATTTTCTAAGTGGTTTTCCATTTTTTCTTTTTTCTTATTTTTAGTATTTTAAAACTACTTAAAAGATGACACTTCATGTTGTAAGAGAAAGTTATCATAATTTAGTAGTCAAAATATCATTTTTCATATAAGTAATACCCTGAAACAATATTAAATATATTTTGAAATATTAAAATCAGTATTTATTAGCGTAATTTGAAGGTACAACAAACAAACAATACAGGAAAAACTAGTAGAGATTCTAAATTGTTGAGAACTAATAAAAGATGTATTCATGTACAAGAAGGGATGTTATAAAGTTAAATACTATTTTACTCCAGTTTGTTCAATTTGGTGGTGGCAAAAACAGTGGTGATGGTGATAGTGGTAGTGGTGGTGATGACAGTGATGAAGGGTCATGAAATAGAGGGTGAGACTAAATTGAACCAATTTAACTAAAATAGAGACTAAATTAAACAAATTTAACTAAAATAAGCACTTATTTAAACAAAACACAACTAGTCATAATGTGACCAGTATCACGTCATGTGAACCGCGTCGGCTTGTATACTATGTTGTTATCCATTTAAACAACATCAACGAAAATGACGAAATTAAATATAATTTAACAAATCATGAACCAAAATGAACGTACAAAATAAAAGGGACCGAATTGAACAAATTGGACCAAAACAAATAACAAAATAATATTTAAACCTAAAGTTATGAATTGTAGGAGGGTGACGGTCTAATTTGGTCTTTATATATTATGAGATCTTTGTACTGAATACCAAACATATTCACTTTCTTAATGTTAAAAAATGAGATCTGAAAACAAGACCAACTCAGAATTGTAATAAATGTGGTGAGTTGGTTTCCATCTGCATGGCATCAGAAATTCAATTCTTTCTACCTAACAGAACCTATTGTCTAGCCTCGTGTCTTTATGGGGTTTTCACCACAATCATGATGAAACGCATGGTCAATTACATTCTAAGAATAAAGGGTAGGAGAAGAAGATACTGAAAATCAAAGGAATGGAATGATACTTATCAAAGAGAAGCGTGCCAATATTATAGGACATGAAAATACTTAGAAGAATATGAACCTGAGAGGATGACAAGGTCAAATAAAGACAACCCTTTGTTGGAGAATCGGTTAATCATCTCATCCATTGTAAAACTTGTGTCCAAAATGTTTGGTCTTACATTTGAAGCAACTGAAACCATGCCATCTCTCCTTCCAGTGGGAATTTGAATCATAGGACCACCAGTCTGTTCTTAAGTCAGTGCCACTCAGATAAATAGTCATAACAAATTAAACTCAATTTCTGATATATTACTCAATTTTCTCATTTCTACATTTAGATTTATAGTATAAGTAATGTAACAATGAGGGTAAGTGGATAACTTACGAGTGCAACAGCATCTCTTGCAGCCAAAGCAATTATGTCAGCACAAGAAACTGTTCCTGGACAAAGGAACTCAAGCACTCTTTTTGCTGATTCTATAACTGAAAATCCTCCAATAGACCTATTTGCTGGATCACTTTGTTCTGTATTGTTCCCTAATAGCATCAAAGATGCATCACATCCCTACATATCATGAAATGATTCATCATCATCTTAAGAGCTAATCCCATTTGATTTTTTATTAACAATTGCGATTAAGTCCAAGCACAACAGTGAAATGCAGAAAATGAGAAAGATCATGAAAATTTTTGAGTAATATGAATATATACAGCCAAAATTTTAATAGTATAAGCTAACCTCCACAAAGCAATCATGAAAAACCAAGCGAAGAAGCTTCCCAGGTATTGAAGGATCAGAAGAAGAAGATGAAGTGACAGTGTTTCTTACGATGAGTTCTGCAGTTGGGCATGAAGCTGCATAGAAGTTGAAAAGCAGGCTACCTGAAACAGAAGTAGCGAAAATGAAGACAATGAAAAGACAAGAAACTGCTGTGGGAAAAGGAAAAACCGTTGCTCCTTTCTCCATAGAACCAAGTTTTATTCCTTTTGAGTAAGGGCTCAGTGTTTGCAGTGTGAAGGAGAATCTCCGAGTCACATGATAATGATAGAGAAGGGAGATGCATACAGCAAAATGTGTCCGTGAAATAGACCAAATTCAAAGCTACATTTATGTGGTTGGATGAAATCAGTGGCATGACATAAATGTTAGAGGTTATGGTCATGCATTTTCCCAGCTCTGGAGCATTTAAGAATGTTTCCTGGTAACTATAGATAATGGTAAATTCTATTACCTTACACCAACCATGTGTTTGGAACAACAATTATAAGAGGCTTGTTCTACACCAGGAATGGATAAAAATCTCTATGCTGAGGAATCATTAGAAAAGAGTACTTTCATCATTTCATTTCCACCGCTAACTATAAAGGTCCACCACACTTTTCTGGTCTAACACTAGTAAATGTTGTCAGACAATAGGAGAGAACAAAAGGATAAGAGGATGAAATTGTAATTAATGTATCAACATTTTTTCCACCACAAATTATCTGTAAATTTAATAGTTCCAATATTTTCTTAAGGGTCACAATATGGAAGAATACTCTCAATTAATTTGATCAAGCTCTTTAAGGACCATGGATATACAATAAGTTAAAAGTTGAATCTCTAACTACATATGAAGTTACTTCGCAGCTATATCATGATTTGCTTCATCACTTTCCTATTTTGTTCACTCCACTTGCACAAATGATGAGTCAAACAACCACAAAACACAACAGTGATGGCTTTGGCCAACACATTTCTCTCGCTCACCCCATCTTCTCTGGGTTTGCCTCCATCACTGCCCTCTAAACACAGTTCTCCAAAGTAGTACTCTGCACACTCTTTTCACAACCGTTCATCAAACCATTGTCACTTCATGCAGAAGGAACGTGCACCACATGTGTGCAGCCCTCAAAGATGCACCTTTGCTTGATCACAAAGATGGGTAGGGTCAGAAGGTTCTTGTTGACACTAAAGAGAGATGGGTCTTTTGAACGAGGAATCATCTTAGAGACACAACAATAAATCAGACATTAGTTGATTTATCTAAGGATCGAGATCATTTTCAATTTAAAACTGTTATATTTGGACGAAATGATTTAGAAGGATAATTCTTTTATTTAAAGAATTTAAAATTATTTACATTAAAGTGATTTGTTTGGATAAAGTAATTAACAAAGACTTGAAATTTAAGAAAATTTGTTAGATATTTCAAATAAATAAAAAAATAGAAGAATTTCAATAGAGTAGAGTCGATCTGAATTGAAAGTTAAGCTGATTCGGTTTAAGTCGAAGGTCAAGTCGCCTTGGTTCAGACCAAAGTTGAAGGTTAAGATGACTCAATCTAGGATGAAAGTTGTGACAAGTCGACTTTAGCTGAAAATCGAAACGAGTCAGTCCAAAATTGATTCGGGTCAAAAGTCGAGACAAGTAAGTTTAAGTTAAAGGTCGAAGATCGAACTAAATCAATCCAACCAAAGATTGAGACCAATTAACTTGAGACAAAGATCGAGTCAATTCAGTTTGGAATAAAGGTTAATTTAATTTCAAATATTTGAAAGAGCGGTGGCGTATTTTAAAATGTTGTTACCGATTATGACAAAAGAAAATTTTATTGTATGATTTTAGCCTACGTGGAACACGGTGTTGTTTGTAGATTTTGTTTTTTATTAGAAGTGATGTAATTGATCGAATTATTATAATTGAGATGAACACGTTGAATTCTTTAGATGTTAATTGGTATAATTAGTCGTATAGTACCCAGTTTGGGGCCAGGGTGTCAAACAAGTACCCGGTTTAAAAAAAGTGTCAATTGTATCCTAACTTTTGAAAAAGTGCTTCAATTAGGTCCCTTTCAGACAGAGTTGACTAACGCCGTTAGTCAACGTGCCACGTGTTAGTCTGTGGTTTTTTAAAATTTTTTAAAATTTTTTAAAATTTTTTAAAATTTTTTAAAATTTTCTAAATTTTTTTTAAATATTTTGAAAAAAAAATAAAAATGTCATGTGTCAAGTCCCCGTGTATGACACGTGGCATTGTCAATGCCACGTGTTAGTATCACTATCAGATGCCATTGTGTTGATTTCGATTTAGTTCTCATATATGTTTTTTTGTTTCAATTTAGTACCTAAGTGTGTGTATCTAAGTCAATTTTATCCCAATTTTTTTTAATAATTAAAATCCATTTTTTTATAAAATTAAAAGTAATTAAGTATAAAAGTTTAACAAAAATTAAGTATTTGATATTTATATTAAAATTTAGTGGTAAAAGTAATTTTATTAAAATATTTTTAATAATAAAAAAATTAGTATAACATTCAAACCAATAGAAATTTTGGTTTAAAATTAGTAAGAGACGATATTGTTCAATTTTAAAAAAAAAAATTAACAAAACATGAGTACTTAATAAAAAAGTAATTAATAAAGTAATATGTTAAAAAGTCGTTTTTAATAAAAAAATATTAGTATAACATTTATATAAATAATAAATTTGGTCTGAAATTGATGGGAACAATATAAATATTAGTACTTAATTTTGTAAAAATATTTATACTTAATTATTTTTAATCTTATAAAAAATAGATTACAAAAATATTTTAATTATTAAAAAATATTGGGACAAAATTGAATCAGATACACATACTTAGGTACTAAATTGAAACAAAAAGACATATATGGGGACTAAATCGAAATCAACACAATGACATCTGATAATGACATTGCCACGTGGCACTGACAATGCCACGTGTCACACACATGGACTTGACACGTGGCATTTTTATTTTTATTTTCAAAAAATTTTAAAAAAAATTTAAAAAGTTTAAAAAAAATTAAAAAAACCAGAAACTGACACGTGGCACGTTGACTAACGACGTTAATTGAAGCATTTTTTCAAAAGTTAAAATGTAATTGACACTTTTTTTAAACCGGATACTTATTTGACACCCTAACTCCAAACTGGATATTATACGACTAATTATACCATGTTAATTTTGTGTGAGGGTTTGAGAATGCAAAAAACACAAAATAAACTTCTTACTTTTATACTTATATCGTAAAAAATGGTTCCATAAGTTTTTTAGAAGTTATTAGTGTTTCTGATGTAAAATACTGAAATAAAGTCATTAACATTGAAATTGATTTAATTAAGTAAAATAATACTTGAATTTTAGTATATTTGTCTAAAGAGACATAACTCATTAGTTTTAAATAAATCTTTAAGAAAAAATATCATTATTCCATTAGATTTATAGAAAAATATAAGACAAAATTATAAACCTGCTATGGTTGCCATTATTTCTTCTATTCAATGTTGTTATCTCTAGCATCAATTTATGAATTAGTTATTCACCAAATAAATGTTAAGACAATTTTTTAAATAGTGAAATAAATGAAGAAACTTATTGCTCAATTTAAAGATTGAGTTTTTATCGTCAAGAGAACAAAGTATATAAACCTTTAAAATCTTTATATTGACTAAAATAGATACCAAAACAATAACTTCAAAAATTTAATATTTTACTTCGTGATAATTTTTCTATTAAAAAAATTGATAAATTTGTGTACACCGAATCTAAAAGGTTAAATGTGACATTACCCTCTTCTGGGAACTATCCTCTTTCAAGCTTAGGCCAGTAGCAAAACACATCTTCAAGAAGGATACTATTTCAAATAAAACTGGAAGGGACAAAACCAGTATTTCAAATCTTATGGGGGTGTGCAAGAAGTAAATTTTTGAATTATTGTTTATATTAAAGTTCTTACAACATCTTGTTTTAGTGTTTAGTACATAAATTATCCTTCCAAAATTTTTATAAACATGTGAATCAACCTTTTTATTAACATATGAAACTTGCATTATACTCCGAAAATCTTTTAATTTTGTAGGCAATTGTTGCCATAAATATTTTATAGGTTAAATATAATATCCTTTGTTTACGTAACTAATCTATTTCATTCTACCCATTCTCGCTCACTATAGGAGCTTTGAACAAATTCTTATCCTTCTTTTATTTGAATAATAGAAAATTGCATTGAAACCAATTACTTCGTTGCTCAAATTAACTTAAACAGATGGAGTTGAATTTTCTTTGCATTGAAGAATTTTGAAATTATAAATATTGGTTCAAGGGAGATATTGTCCATCCTAATTCCTTATTTTACAAATAGTTATCAAAAGACTTCTTCATCTTCTAGTCGCTTAATTTTATTGTCATTCTTTTTTTAGAAAGTAATAGATACATTATCATTTTTTTTTAATTTTTCTGTGAAAAATAAAGCTTCTTTTAATTTTACTCTAAATCATATATGAGATCAATTAATCTATTCTTTTTTTTTTTATATATATATATATATAAAACATATATATATAAAACATATATCAACATTTTCTTTCCATTTTCCGTAAGCTGATGTTAAACATTTGTCGTCATGAAAATTTTATTAAAAAAAAATCGAATAAAAAAATATAGAGACCACGTCAAATTTATAATAATTATAAATATAGAGATTTTAATTATAGTTTTGAAGAATAATTTTTCTAGAAAAATATTTTAACTTACAAAGTTCTTGACTCCAATCTTGAAAGAAGGTGATAATATTTTTTGGGCTATTTTTTTGGCCAATTTTTGACTAAAGTAGATAAGAATAGTTGTTAAAGCTTAATAAAGAAATAGCTATGTTGAAAGTTTTATTTAATTTTGTAATAAAAGAAGAGGATGATATCTTCCACAAACTTCCCATTCCAATAAAAAAAACTTATATCTAAATTGGAGTCCGTGTCTTCTCTTTTCTCCAAACTTACTTTTCACGAATTTGACTATAATTTTGTTTTGGTTAAATTATAATTTTCGTCTTTATTTTCGTAGAAAAATATTAATTTGATTCATTTATTTTTATTTATTTTAATTTAGTTTTTATTTTGAAAAATTTGATACAATCAAGCTATTTTTATTAATATTCTACTAACACGGGTTAAGACGCGTCACATGTCAATTTCTGATTTTTATTTTATTTTTTTTAATATTTTTTTTATTGTTTTTTAATTTTTTAAAATAAATAAAAATTTGTCACATGTCAAACTAATGTTGTATCATGTGTAGTGACTGTGTGATGTGACAGTGACAGTGTCATGTGTCACTATTACACCAGCGATCATTTCCTCCTCCTTAATTTGGTTTTTGTACTTTTATTGTCTCAATTTAATATCAATTTTTGTAAAAATTGAACAATTTTATCACTCTTCAAATTGAAACCAAATTTAATTTTTATATAAAAGTATACAAATATTTTTATTAAATATTTTGAACAAGATTATGTTTATTTAAATTTATATTTTACATTGAACTTTAATTAAAATTGTTTTAAAGTAGTTAACAAAAAATAATGCTAACAGAAAAAAATTTAAGTAATTGTATTGATATTTTATTACGTCATACTTTAATATTATTATTTTTATTTAAATTTATATTTCAAATAATTTTATATTTTTCAAATGTGTAAAATTCAATAATTTCTATATGAATGTTTGAGTTGGTGCAAAAATAACAATTATATAAAGTCAAATATAAAATTTTAAAATAATTTTAAACAATTTATATAAAAATTTAAAACAAATAAATTTAAAATTTGAAAGCAATTTTAAATGAAGTTAAATGTTAAATACAAATTTAAATAATCTTAGTTTTGTTTAAAATATGTAATAAAAATATTAATTTGAATAAAAATATCAAATTTAATAAAAATATTTGTATAAAATTTATATAAAAATTATTTTTTTTTAATTTAGAAAATGATTCAATTTTTTACAAAAATTGAGACAAAATAAAGATATAGATATCAAATTGAGAATGAAGAAATGACATATGATGTAATGATGACACGTGACATTGTCTTTCACAGATCACACTGTCACCGTTACTATCAAACTGATGCTAACTTAAATAAATATAACTATAAAGAAATAAATAATGTTAATGTCCGTTCAAAACTAACATAAATATTTGTTTAATAAAAATTTAAAAATAGTTTTATTTTTTTTAAGTTTTTTTTTTTATATTAATCTTTTGCGTCATACTATAGTAGACTAGGCCAATGTCAATAATGTGGCAAATTGACTGATACTAATATTTGGAAGTTAAATCAATGTTTTTTTTATTGTGTTTTGTAAAGTTAAATTATGTTTAAATTTGAAAAAACGTCAATTATTATTGTGGTAAAACATTCTCACTCAAGTACCTCACTAGTTATTCAAGTGACAAAGTTTATTGCCCCAACTATGAGTTGAATTTGCGAAAATAGATATTTTCTCTTTGGAACTCTCAATCTCCCAAACAATGAATGATCACTAAAAAAACGAAGAGTTAGAAATATAAACTGAATTTTGGAAGTTTGTGACTTGATACAATATTGATAAGTGCATATGTATCCTCATTTAGTGTTAATACTGGTTTTTTAATTGATTTTTGTATTTAAAATATTATTTTAATTAGAATTTATTATGAGATAGCTATTTGAGCTTGAAATATAAAAATATTTTAAAAATAGTTTTTTTTTGTGTGCATACATGTATGTAAAACTAAATACAACTTTTATTAAGGAACATAATATAATTCTTTTATTAAATATTATATATATAAAATTCGCAAAGAAAGATAAAGTTTATTTAAGTCCTAAAAATATACTTAACAACCTATTTTTTTTCAATTGAAATGTTAATCGGATGGTGCACTCTAAACCATTCTTTTACTCTCTTTCTTTTCTCCACCATGTAAATATTGATATGACTATAATTTCATTATATTTACATCCTTCGCAAACTTAGCTTTCGGAAAAAAAAAAAAGTATATCTAAATTGGAGTTTGTTCCTTCTGCTTTTTTCCACCGTAATGTGCACGAATTTGACTATAATTTTGTTATATTTACACCCTCCACAAACTTCCCTTTCTGAAAAGGATATTCCGCTCTTCTTTTTACAACATTATTAAAATAAATTCATTTTCTCTATTTTTGTTTCCGGTTCGTCGACAAACAAATAATTAATTCTGACTACTACACGTTTTTTATCTCGCAACGGACGGAAATTTATGAACGAAAAATTAAGATATTATCTCTTATCACAGCAATTAAATCTAATATATATATATATATATATATATATATATATATATATATATATATATATATATTACATTCTTTGGTGAGATGCTTTTGAAAATTAGTTTTGTGGTTGAACTGACTCATTAATGAAAAAATAACAATTAGTTTTCTTTAAACGTGAATTTTTAATATTTAAATTAATTTTAAAATTAAACAAGACTGATTTTACGTTGAAAAATTAATTCTATGTGAAATAAAAGCTAAACTAAACACGCTTTAAGATGGAGATGAAATAAATAAAATTCAAATGTACATAATAAAATAATGGAAAAATAGAAGACACCCGTCTTATACGTTTTAAAATGAGAAGAAAATGAAAATAAAAGTATTTGTAAAAAATAATACTGTTTGTTAAGAATGTGACTAATCTATTTCTAAGATCAACAATCAGGAATTTCTTTACAGCAATATTTTTTCCTTAACATTTATTTTTTATCGAAATATTGAACATGATGTGGATTTGATTGATGAAAGTGATTGGGAAAAAGAGGTGCGGCGGGATTTCCTCTCGTAGATTAGGTCTTTGCATTTGGTGTAGACTTGGTCCATTCTTAGTAAGTTGGGTTACTGCAGTTTCTGGAAGGAGGGTTCTCAGGTGGATATGACTTCCTCAGGTAGGTTTTATTTTTCTTTGGACTGTTTACTGAACATATATAATTGGTTTATGAAAACATAAAAGTAATAAATCTTTAGATAATAAATAGTTTTCGATATACTAAAGAATTAAAAGTGGAAATATACTTGGTTATTTGGGATGGAAAATTAGTATTTGATTTTCTAACCGTAGAGCATTGAGCATTTAAGGTTCTCTCTTCCCATTAGAATGAAAAGAAAGGAATATGAATAATACATAACGTGTTCAATAACCTTTCATGTAACTTTTAATTATATTTTTTTGGAGTTGTTTAACGAGCATCTATGATGCACTGATACTTTAACTTGGGTCACGTATTTATCTTCACGATATATATCGTGTCTGATACTTTAAGATACTTTAATGATAATTATTAAAGAAGTATCTAATTTATAAAGTCGTAGTACAATACAATAAAATCTTTGAATGATGATCAATTTTAGTGACAAAAAATAATTAGTCACTATATAGTAACCAATTTGACAACTACGATAGTTCCAAAAAATTATAATTAGTATCTAAATTGATAATTAAAATAGTTTCAATTATGAATTGGTTTTTAAATTGGTCACTAACATTGGCTACCAGGTTTTGGCTACCAAAATAATTGGTCTTTAATTAGGAAATTTGGATTCACACGTCAACAATCGTATATTTATTATGTTTGTAAGAATTTTGGCTACCAAAATAATTGGTCTCTATGGAAATTTGGATTCACACATTAAAAATTTATATATTTATTATGTTTGTAAGAATTATTGTAAAATTTTCAATATTCATATATCACGTATTTATCACGTATCCTATCCTATTATTTTGAAAATAAATGTATCGATCGACGTATCAGATATGTGTCGTATCTGATACACGTATCGTATTTGTGCATCATCCCTTGCCCAACTGTCCCTTTGAGATATCTCAGAATTCTGAAGACAGCTTGATAATGCTCTTTAGTTGGGGAAGACACTTATTGGCTAAGGTGATTGACGACATAGGTGATGTCGGGACGCGAGTTCGTCAGGTATATGAGCTTGCCAATAAGCTTGCGATATGAAGTGGGATCAATGAGCAATTCTCCATCTGCATGAAACTTAGTAGAGAAATTCATAGGTGCGCTTACAGGAGATGAATCAAGCATTCCAGTGTCAGTAAGTAAGTCAATGGTATATTTTCTTTGAGAAAGATTGATGCCATCCTTGTTACGAGCAATCTCAAATCCTAGGAAATAGGTTAAGTCTCCTAGGTTTTTAAGCTTGAATATTGGTTCAAGTAATTGAGTTATATGATTTATGTTTTGAGGGTTATTGCCCGTGACAATTATGTCATCTACATAAACAAGGAAAATAGTGATATCATCATGATTATTTTGTATAAATAAGGAATGATCTGTATGAGATTGTTTAAAACCATGAAGGAGAAGAAAGGATGAAATTAGTTCTGCATACTGAAAATAAAAACCCTAAACGGTAGTCACCACCACAAATGAAAATCGAGAGGAAGAAGAGAAGTTTCTTTTCCGTGAACGCTCCCCCTTTATCTTTCCTCCACGTTCCTCTTTGATGAGATCACTTTCTCTCTCATCTAATCGTTTCCCCCTATCTCTCCTCTTTATATTTTCTTTTTCTTTTAAATCTTTTTGAGTCCACGTAATCTTTAAGTTTCTCGCAAGAAAATTCACAGGTTGTGGAAAAATCCACATGTCACCTATGGAACACTCTGTTTTGCGCATGATCTTCTGAAGTCAAAACCACTGGTCGTGGAAAAATCCACCAGGCACCTGTGGAACACCCTGTTTTGTATCCTCCAATTCGCTGCACAAAACCACAGGTCGTG
>Ga0099822_1002313_pt1 | contig 23611 bp, 17 predicted proteins | sample CowpeawhiteBW_FD_76839 | JGI IMG/M metagenome (GOLD analysis project Ga0099822, IMG submission 76839) | Root nodule microbial communities of legume samples collected from California USA - Cow pea white BW | ecosystem: Host-associated > Plants > Roots > Nodule | place: USA: California | collected... | reverse complement strand
ATATACAATTTTTTAAAATTATCAAAAATTAAAAGATAACTGTAATTTTGATATTTATAAACATCTATTAAAAATAATTAATATTACACAAATTATAAAAAAAATTAAATTAAATTAAATTGATTTTTATATTTTCAAATTGCACATAAAAATAACTTACTACACAATATAAAATCTATTTTTAAATCCACAAATTTAAAAATAAAAAAATATTATTTATTATTTTTTTTCTTTCAAATAATACCTAAAATAACTAAAAATATAATTCTATATCTATTTCTAAAAAATATATATTTAACCTTTAAGATAAAATTTTTACATAAGATAAAAGATAAAAAATAAATCTTATATCTATTTTATTACAAAAATTTTAAAAAATTTATTCTAATTTTTTTTTTTAAAAAAAAACCCAAGTTCAGAATTCGGATCCCTGAAGATAACATACACACACATGTTAACATAATTACATAAATGTTAACATAATTACACACACACATGTTAACATAATTACATAAATGTTATGATAAGATAAAAAATATATTGGAGATGCGAATGTGTTTGATGACAAGCCAAATAATTAGAAGAAATAAAAAATAGAAAGTACATATGTGTGTGTGTATATATATATATATATATATATATATATATATATATATATATATGGTTACTTAATTAATTATGAATATTTTCATAATTTAAACGGAAACAGAGATATGGCGGAAATGTACATCCCCATACCCATCCCCATACCCAATTGATAAAGTCGGAGATTCTCCATACTCATACCTATACCCAATCAAAGCGGATTCCCCATCAAAAAGGGGAACGGGTTCGGGCAATACCCACGGGGACGAGTTTATTTGCCATCTCTAGATACAGTCGATCATATTGACATTAAAATTTTTTATTTTTAATATTTATTTTTTACCTTTTAAAAAATTTAAAACTAATCGACATCATCTTAATGTTGACTAATTTTTTGTTTTGATCGTCATTGTTAGATGTTAGTTTTTTTATTAGTGTAGAAAGTTGAACTCACAACCCCTCTCACCTTCTTTTCTAATTTTGTCACTAAGGGTGTGTTTGGATTGGGAAGTGAATTTGAAGGAGAATGACCGGATGAATTTGAGGAGATAGAGAGAATTGTGTTGTTATTTGTATTAAGGGATAGATTATGTGATTTAAGTAGATTTGAGATGAGATTTTGTGAAAGTTAGTATATGATATGATGTGTATGATAGATTAATTTTTTTTAATAGATAAAAGTAAGTGATTACCATTTGCTAAAAAATATGGTATAATTTTAAATTAAATAATGAAAATGATATGAAAATTAAATGGATATTAATATTTTTAATTAAAAATAAAGTTAAATTTGGGAAGATAAAATTTAAATTTGTTGAGAATTGTAGGAATACATTTTAATTACATGTTTTTAACCACAACTAAATAAAAGCACAGGAAATATGAACCCCACATTAACCACATGCATTCTCCATTTCTTACCACTTCCAGGTGGAAGTCTTGAAAAAGATGGATTTTCTTACCTCAAGATGAAATTTGGACTAGAATCCCACTATTTTAAAATAAAGGGCAATTAGAATTGACTAGATAGATATTGGTTCTATTATTGTCCAAGAGTATAGTAGTGGACACTAATTCCATACTAACATAAATATTCAATTACTAAAAACAATTAATAATAGTTAATGACCACCTAGATACTAGTGTTTAACATTATACGAACAAGGTTTTTTTTTTTTTTAACTTTTTAACATTTCTTTTTGCAAATTAAGCTTTTATGTCACATTATAGTTAGTTTTAGTATATTCTAATAACGTTGCAAATTAACTAACAGTAATATTTAGAAGTTAATTTGACATTTTGTTATAGTAAAATTGTTTTACATCAATTAAAATAAAGTATAATGTCAAAACCTAAAATATAGATAAAATTATATACAAATAAACCTAGGAAATATAAATTAAAATAAGGTATTAAAACCTAAAATTTAGATAAAATTATGTATATGAACTGAGAAAATATAAAATACAACATACATACATATTTAAACCGTCAATGTCAATATTTAGTGACACACTTCATCAATTCATCGTTTTAGACGGTCATGGCCGTATAACACTTACGATCTCCAAATAGTATATGTAATAGAAGAATGTATTTCATCATCATCAATTAAGTGGAACAACACACTTTTTATTTGTTGAACATACAGACATGCGTAGGAAAACAGAGGCATATTCATCTTCATATCTTCATGCCTTCAATCTCCTCTTTATTACTGCAAATATTGGAATCCGCAACTCATATTCAACCTAGAAAAATTATAAAAACAACTATTTTACTTTTATAACGGTAGTTAAGAAAAACAAATTATAAATTTAATTATAGGAGTAAAAGTAGCATAATGGCTAATATGACTATATTGGATTGAACTCCAAACTATTTTTGTAAAAGGTTCAAATTAGTTAAGTTCATTTTGCCTCACTTAACCTAATGGTCCTTTTTCCCACACCTTCATAGTTTTTCCCTACAACTCTACAGGCAAAGTAAAAAGACCATTTTTCCTTATCTTATTCTCATCATCTTCTTCCTCCTCCGTCTTGATAATGTTGATTTTTACCATGATCTTAGCTATCTTTTGCTAACAAATTCAACTCCTCTTGATCTTTTAACCCACTTAATCCTCACTTTTACTTTACTTTTGTGAATAAATACAATATGGGTTACATAGATCTAATTATACCACTAATCTCCATTTTTGTTTCCAATTTAATGATAGGAAACTTTTGTCTCAAGCCAAAGAAGCTGTCAACCAGAGAAGAAAGAAGAAAAAAACCAAAATTGAAGATATGAACATAGCATTTCAAGGCTGAGCGCCAAGGCTGAGCACCATTCTTCTGGTATTTTTCAGCGCTGAGCGCCAGAATTAGCGTTGAGTGTAAGTTGATTCGCATTTTTAGATGCTTAACGCCAACACTTAACACCATTTGGTTCGCACTTTTGGGTGCTGAGCGCTGATTAGTTCGCATTTTTTTACGCTGAGCAATGCGGGGACAGCGCTAAGCGACACTTGTGTTGATGTGAAAAAATTAAACCTATTTCTTCTGGATTCTCGAGGGGAATGCATCTTTTGTAGTGTGGAGGCACAAAGAACACATTTTGGAGAGCTTGAAGGTGTATTAGGGCTTGTGGGAACGACTCCTTCTTTCTCTTTGTATCTCCTTTCTCTTCCCTTTCTTCCATTTGTAAGCTTAAGTTCTCCATGACATTGGAGAGCTAAACCCATTTTTGTTGGGGTTAGATGTAGTCACTACACTCTCTTGTAATTGCAATGTTTTGAATATATAAATGCCTCTTTCATTGAATGCTAGTCTTCTTGTTTCTTCACTTAATGCTTGCATTTATTTGGTCATCCATTGCATGATATTTGGTTCATTGGGTGTGGAAATATCTTTTAAAACCTTTATTTGGAACAAGAAAACTCAATGGAGCTTGTATCTAGGAATGGAGCTTGACTCATTGGTTGTCTTAAACTCTAGTGCATAAAGCAAATTTTCTTATTAAAAGTTCAAGGGATTGACTCTTAATAAGGAAATTTAGGCTCAATCCATTAAGGAATTAGGGTTTGAGTAGAATTATGGGTTAACATTAGCATATTAATGTAGAAGATGTAAAATTTTAGTTTCATGAGAGCATAGTTGGTGAATTCTAACCCCGACAATATCAATTCATATCATTTTTAATCTTTTCCATTCAATAAGTGCATTTAACTTCCAAAGTTCAATTTGAATCATTTATGCAAAAATTTAATTTCTTACATGAAACTTAAAATATGGATTTATTCTTTAGTTTAAATTAGTTATTAATTGCATGATTATTTAGTATACACGAGCCTCTTGGGAAACGATATCCCAGTCTCACCGATTACTACTTGCGCGACCTGGTACACTTGTCGGAGTCTTAACACCCTTCTTCTCCACACCATCTTCTTCCTCCCTCTGGCAAAAACTTTAGTGTAGAACCTATGTAGTACGGGTAAGGGTGATCATGGATTGAATTTTTAATGATCCAATCCACATTCATTTTGAATCCAAATAATTGGATTAGATTTTCGATCCAAATCCATTCTTTTAGAAAAAGTAGATTGAATTTTTTTTAAAATCTAGATCAAAATATTTGGATCGAGTTTAAATCCAGATCAAAATATTTGGATCAAGTTCAAAATCCAAAATTCATTTTTTATAAAATAAATTTAAATTGAATTTTCTAAAACTTGGGTCCACAGGGTCGACACCATAGAATTCAGCAGATTTTTTGTCGAGGCCAACGAGGCCAAATTTCAGCATGGGACGAACTCGATTGAATTTCGGTTAGGGTTGACCGAATTTTGGTCGAGCACAACTTGGTCGAATTTAGCCGAATTTTGGTTAGGTATGACTCGACAAAATTTCAGTCAGGATCAACTTTACTAGATTTGGTCGAATTTCGGCTAAGGTCGATTCTGCATAATACAACCAAATTTTTGCCAGAGCTGACTTGGCCAAATATGGCCACATTTGGGCCAGGGCTTGATCAGTCAAATTTCGATCAGGGTTGATTCCACTAAATTCGTCGGTCCAGCTGAATATGGCAAATTTTTATTCAGACCGACTCAGTTGAATACAGTCAAATTTTGTTCGGAGCTTACTCGATCAAATACGAATAAATATGGGTTAGGGCCGACTCAACCAAATTTTGCTCATGGCCAATTCGACTGAATTTGGCCAAATTTAGGTTGAGACCGAATCACTTGAATACGACCAAATTTCGGTCGCGATCGACTTTGTCGAATACGACCAAATTCGGGATAGGACCAACTCAGCAAAATTTTTGGTCGAGGCCAACACTACTAAATTTTAACCAAAGCGAACTCGATGGAATTCGGCCGAATTTCGATTGTGGCCGACTCGGTTGAATACTACCTAATTTTGATCGTGACCGACTCGTTCGAATACGGCCAAATTTCGTCCTAGGTCATCTCAACTTAATACGGCCAAATTTGGGTCAGGGCCTACTCAGCCAAATTTGGGTCAGGGCCAACTCGGCCAAATCTCGATCGGGGCCAACTCGATTGAATTCAACCAAATTTTGACCGAACCAACTAGGTTGAATACGACCAAATTGTGGTCACGACCGTCTTGGCCAAATACGGTCAAATTTTGTCTAGGTCGACTCAGTCCAATGTAGTCAAATTGGGGTCGGGGTCACCTCGAACCTTCTCCCTCGCTCTCGCACAACCTTCTTCCCTCTAAACCACCCACCTCTTTAACAAAAACTTTGCCATTAATATTAGGCATCGTGGACACTGGCCTCTTCCCCTCAGGCCCTTTCCCCCACTCTTGCATAACTCTTCCATTACACACACAATCTTCCATCATATATGGATGTGTTAGCAAAAACTATGAAGTCGAATTCTATGTTTGGTGAAGGAGAAAAATAAGATCAAGTCCAACATAAGATACAAAAATGTGGATTGTAATTATTATAATAAACATGGGCACATTTAAAGATACTATTTTAAGTGGAAAATGGATAACAAAGATGAAAAGATCAAGTAAAGAGAGAATGATCACAATGATGATGATGATGATGATACTATTACTACTACTACATGTAGCAATCTTGATCTTTTTTGTGACTATGAGTCTATTAATCTTGTATCTGATGTGAGGATATAGATAATTGATAACGGTGCTACACTGCATGTTACACTAAGGAATGATTTCTATACATCTTTCACTTTTGGTGATTTTGGAGTTTCGAAGACGAATAATGATGTTGTTTCAAAGGTTATTGGTGTTTGTAATGTTTGATTGCAAATGAAGATTGAAGTGCAATTATTACTTTAAGGAGATAAACAAGCTTCATATGTTCGCTTTAACTTTACCTCTATATTTTCGTTATGATAGTGGTTATGACAATTAGGGCTGAGCAACAATTGGATTAGGCTAGATTCGGGTCCAATATGACCAATCCAACCAAACCCAAATTTAATAATTAAAATCCGTATCCAACTTTTTTAGTTTTTAGATTAAGTGGGTTTGGGTTAGTTCAGATCTGGTTAAATGCAGATGGATGATGGTTTACCCCGAATGAAATGTAAAAAATGTGACGAATAGAGAGGAAGATGATTTCCAACCATAGTTTTTCCACTATCCTTGGTTCTCTTTATTACTATGTCATTGCACAAATAGTGTAAATGCCACTACACTACCACCTACGACATAAATTGGAGCAAATCAGAACAGATAAAGGTAGATCAAAGTAGTTAAATGCGATTTGGAGCAGATTAAGGTAGATCGAAGCTGATCAAGGTAGATCACAGCATATCGATTCATAACTACCTACCACACACTCGCCTAAGACGCTACAAGCTTGGTAGGCAATTCCACTGTCTTCTTTGGCACCCCTCCTCCAAAGCAAAATCATTTCTTAGAGTTAGGGGACCTACTTGCAAGTTGAGATACAAGAAAGGAGCACACGAAAGATATGAGACGTTTGTATTGTCTATTGTTCCTGTAAAACCAGAGAAGGTTTTGACAGATCGTTGCTTTAGCTTTTAAAGGTTATTGGCAGGTGCGGTTGAGGAGATCAACAAATTTGGGTTTAAGAAAATGTTTTAGTAGTTCCGGATCGGGTTGGGTATCCACAAAAATTTAATTTGGTATCTGAACCCGACCGTTTATATCTGCATTGTTTTATCCACTTGAACCTAATTCAAACATAGCTAATTGAGTCCTTATTTTCTTTTTTGGGTTTAACGGTTTCAGGTGGTTTGAATATTCTTGCTCACCCCTAATGACAATCACTTTCATTCTAGTAAAATCACTTTCATTCTAGTAAATGGAAGTTCACTAAAGGTAACTTGGTTGTGGCTAGAAGGGAGAAAAATTGTAAGTTAAATTGGACTAAATTTTTGGTTGTTAAAAGACAATGTAAATGCTATGTGTATGAAGGCATCTTTCTGACACCAAAGGCTCGGTTATATCAATGAAAAAAAAAAGATTAATTGCTTAGCTAAAAATATGTGTTTTGGGATTGGAGAAAGGTTCTTGTACATGGTTGGTAAATAAATCAAATATCATTGAAGAAGGATCCTCCCTTAAGGAAAAGTTGTTTGAATTGTTGCATTTTGACTTTTTGCTCCATTAAAGGTAAAGTGGTTTAGTGGTGCACTTTACTTTGTTACTTTTATTGATGATTATTCCAATAAGCTATAAGTTTGTGTATTTCAGAGAAAGGATCAAGTACTTGAAAAGTTCAAAGAAAATCATGCTTTGATCGAGAGATAATCAAGCTAGAAGTTAAAATGTATTCAAAATGGTAACAGTGGTGAGTACCGAGGACCCTTTGATGTTTATTGCATGTAGTAGGGTATCAAACATAAGAAAACTCATCCCAAAACTTCTTTGTTGAATGGTTTAGCAAAGACAATGAACATGACTTTGTTGATAGAGTTAGGTTGTGCTTTTTGAAGCAAAGTTACATAATAATTTTTTGGGAGAGGCATCACTTGCATTCGTGCATGGTATTACACCAATGCAGAAAGGGTATTTGACAGCAGTTATTTTTACTATTTTGCCCCAGTTCCAGAATTGAGACATATAAGGCTGAGGCAAAAAAGGATAAGCTTTTAGCTTCAGGTGTTACCCGAGGCAGCAAAACCCTATTTCTGCCTCGATTTTACAGAGAACCGAGGCCATATACTGTCTCTTTTTGCCTCAATTCTGTAGAGAACCAAGGCCATATACTGCCTCTTTTCGTTACCATAATGCCACCATAACAACCACCACCATAGAGGTGGCGCTGAAGGTCAAGCCAGTCCTTTATTATGGTCCAAAACCAAGTCAATGGGCTCGACAATCATAGAACCAACCTCCCCCAAAGTGACGTGCGCTGGTCAGATCAAGGTTCAGCCCAAAAGTGGAAGAGTTGGCAATCAGTGATGGAAGAAATACAAAAGTGGAACGCGTTTTCAAAACAAAAAAAAATGGGAAAACATTTTAAACTTACCCCTTGCGAGAAATGGTGGCACGACGGTGGCTGGAAGTGGGGAAGAAGGCGCTGTAGAGGTTCGTCGAAGTAGTGGCTACGTTCGTCGGAGTAGAATGGTGGCACTGTGGTGGATGCTGGTTTCCGAGAGAGAGAGAGAGAGAGAGAAAAGAGAGAATGGAGGTTGGAGTTGTGCGGAAGAAGAAGAAGAGTGAAATGGGTTCACGATTTGAACCCTAACTAAAGGATATGGCCTCGGTTCAATTTTTACCCAAGGCATAAAAGCTTTTTGGCATCAGTTCAATTTCACCCGAGGTCAAATATCACCCTAGTGGCATTTTTGAAATACTGGCCAACTTTTTGGCCTCCGTTCAATTTCTAACCAAGGCAGAAAACCCTTTTTGGCACCGGTTCAATTTCACCCAGGCCAAATATCACTATAGTGGCATTTTGGAAATACTGACAAACTTTTTGGCACCGATTTTCTTATAACTGAAGAAGAAAGGCGTTTTCTGCTTCGGGTATATGGTAAATCGATGAATAAAACTTGGAAAAAATTGCAAAAATGCCACCATGCCATTTTGAAAAATTGATACAATTTGGTCATTTTCTTTAAATTTATTGAAGAGGATCAAGGATTTTCGCCAAAATTGACAGTAGGATTACGTTAATTATACCAACAAAATAAGTCATCTTTATTTACAACTTCAATTTTAATGAAAATGCATTGATCCGTTTCACACAACCAAAACAAGTCATCTTTATTTCCAGCTTCAATTTTAAGGAAAAACATTGATTCTTTTTAAGAAATTTAATGAAAATGACCAAATTGCATCAGTTTTTTCAAAATTCAAAACCAAAATGAGACTAAAAAAAACTAGAGAACCAACTTAATATTTTTTAACGAAAGCAATAACCAAAAGATTAAAAAATATTTATTAAGATATTTTTATTTCCTTTCGTATTGTCTTGTTAGTTTTATACAAATTGTACTCATCTGTCACTCTCATATATTTTCTTTTTGTTTTTGTAGAAAAAAAGAGAATTAGATATAAAATCATTATTTTTCTTTCATCTCTCCTATTTCTTTTTTGAAGAAAAATAAGTAACTCTCTTTTATCTTACTTGATAATGAAATATTAATTTAATAGTTAAAATTGTTTTTTTTTTATATCTAATGAGTCTTTGGTATATTCATTTTTTATGAGCCTTTGATGATTTATGTGTTTTTTCTTTAACTATGAATTAACTATAATATATTTTTCCTTTAATAATTACGACTCTCAATTTTTTGTTAGATTATTATAAACTATTTTTAATATTATTTTTTTAAAAAAAGTTAAATATGTTTTTGGTCCTTTAACTTTTAGTGAAAATTGAAATTAGTGCCTTTTGGAAACCTAGAACCAATTTAGTCCCTCATATTTCGAAATGCATGGATTTAGTTCTTTAAACCAAATTTTATAAGTTTTTTTGACGTTTGAAATGCGTTTCTCAACTAACATTGAAGCAAAAATGTATCAAATGTATAAACAAACTAAAATACTATAATGAAATGTGTTTCAAACGTCAAATAAACTTAATAAAATTTGATTAAAATACTAAATCCATGCATTTAGAGAGTTGAGGGACTAAATTGGTTCAAGGTTTCCAAGAGGGACTAATTCAAATTTTCACTTAAAGTTGAATGACCAAAAAGATATTTAACTCTTAAAAAAATAGGTATATTGATGAAGAATAAAAGAATAGATTGATTATTTAAAAGTGATAAAAGTGAAGCTATTTGGGAAGATGGCAACAAGATAGATTATACTTCTTCACAACATTATACTAATGATCAAATTGTTCAGTTAAACCATTTTTTGAAACATTATACTAATGATCCAACAATCTAATGATCAAAGAATTATATAATTTTGGCCCCTCCAAAACTTTTGGTTAAGATCCGCCACTAAATGAATGTTAGCTATGATTATTTTTGGGATTGAGTATGTTTTTAGTCCCTGAACTTTGGCCCAAAATTGGAATTCATCCCTGGTCGAAACTTTGAAAAATTTCGGTCCCTAAACTTTAAAAATAAATGAATATAATCCTTTTAACCCAATTTTGTTAACTTTTTTTTAGGTTTCGAACGCATTTCTCAGTAAATATTGGAGTTGTTTACGCCATTTCACACATTCTCAACTCAATATTTATTGAGAAATGTATTCGAAACCTAAAAAAAAGTTAACAAAATTAGGTTAAAAGGACTATATTCATTCATTTTTAAAGTTTAGAGACCAAAATTTATCAAAGTTTCGACCAAGAACGAATTCCAATTTTGGGTCAAAGTTCAGGAACTAAAAACATACTTAACCCTTATTTTTGTGTCTTTGGTTCCATGACATTTGTTTATGTTCCAAAGGATGAAAAATCCATATTAGATGCAAAGACAACATTGTATATATCTTTATTGGTTATGGTTAGATTGATTTTTTGGCTACATGTTGTATGATCCTATTGAGAAAAAGCTAGTAAAAACTCGTGATGTGTAGTTTATGGAAGACCAAATCATTGAATACATTAACAAGGTGGAGAAGACTACATCGAGAAAGATAGTAATCTTATTGATGGTATAGTTGCATGTTCACAATTTGCATAATGTTGAGACTGATGCTCAAAATGATTAGCAATGTTGATGATCAATAGGTTGGAAGAGGTTCTGATTGATGAAGCTCAAGACTAACATAATGTTACATGATGATGATCTTGGAGATACACCTAAATTACCATAGTCCCTACCAAACTAATAAAACCAAATTGCAAGTATCCTTTTGACGAGTATGTAACATTGATTATTGATGGAGAATATGAGTGTTTTGAAGAAGTGTTAGAAAATGAAGAAAACAATCATAATGGTGGAATGCAATGCAAGATGAGATGAAATCTTTGCATGGTACAATTGCCTAAACAAAAAGAGGGCATTATATGGAGCAGGAGGATTTTGAGGGTGAAGGCAGAAGTTAATTCTACATTTCTAAGGTAAATGTCATACTACTTGTGAAAGATTTTAGACATAAAAAGGTTGTTGATTTTAATGAGGAAAGACAAAAGTTTGAAGTTCGTTGTGAGATTGCTAAATTAATGGTCACTTCCACATCGTTGTGAGAGAAAGATGTGTTATGAGATGATTTTGTACCTTAAAAGTATTAGAGTTTTGCTATTTTCTATTGTTGTTACTCCTCATATATTTTTGCAAATTTAGGAGAGTCATTTCTCTAAATACTTAAATATTTGTTGTTGTTTTGTTTGGTTTCTCCCATTAGATTCTATGCAGAAGTCTCATAACTAAAACATCACAAAGAATCATCCACTTAAATAAATATCAACAAAACATAAAATGACACTAATATAAAATTGCTTACAGTAATCAGACTGATAATCATGGTATGCTGTCATAAACTGAATCACCTGCAAGTGGTATAAAGCGCATAAGATAATATAAGTGACCATAAATAAATTAACAATTTGTCACTGCATTAGTTAACATTTGATGTACCATCTTTATATCCATCACTATATGAACTTGGACTTGAGAAACTCCAATGATCAAGACCCTAGTTAAAACAAAAGAATAATACAAGTTAATTTCAAGGATGATGCACATCAATACTTTTGTGAATGAATTGAATTATACTTTTCAAAGGAGAAAAGATGCTTAGTACTTTTTACGAAAATGATAAATTCAATTCTACATACCACTCTATAAAAAGAAATCAAGAAGGTTACAAATTAGCAGGCCCATATACTTCTAATTCTATCATTCTCTATCGAACAATGATTAAGACGTAAAAGTATGCGTACCTCTTCTTCAAGAGTTCTCTGCACACCAGTATTAAGATCACCTTCCTCTGGTGGTATCACCTCTTCTTCATGAGTTCTATGCACAGCAGAATTAAGATCAGTTTCCTCGAGGGGTATCGCATATTCTGCATTATACCACTGTGTGGAATGATCTATTTCGTTGAATGCACTGAAAGTTTTCATGGAGCTGCAGTTGATGACGTGGACTCTCTCCAAGGATGGAAAACTTAAAGTAAAATTGCCAGGGTAAAAGCACCTCAGTTCATCTAAGCTTTTAAGATACAAAACCTGCAACTTCTCAAATATTATTTCTTTATCCTCACACCATTCTTCTCCCTCCTTAGATACTATCTCTTCAATTGATTTACACCTTTTTATCACCATCTCTTTGAGTTCACGCAAACTTTTAGCTGTTGAGGATGTGAATAAATATGACAAGTTATCACAACTTTCAATTTTTAAATATGTCAGATTGGAGAGAAACACTTTGCTTGCAACCAAGTTTTTTAAACTTGAACAGCTAATGACTTCAAAGGTTTCTAGATTTCTTACAAAGGGTTCAGTCCAAGAGTTCTCGAACCCAATGGAAATCAATTCTCCAAGTGATTCAAAGAGTAATCCTTTCAACTGTAAGGGAAGTCCACTGTAATCAACATTATTAGAACTTTGAGAGCAGAAAATCTCCTTCAAGGATCCACCGTACACTATAAGGTTCTCTACATTTGGTACCAATTGTAGAAATTCAAGAAATACACCGGACTCAGTAAGAAAGCACAGAGTAAGAATTTTTAACTTGTTAAAGTGATTTTCCTGAAATTCTCCATCCACAATCATCTTCAATTCATCTTCACCCACTGATAGATGCTGTAAGTTGGGTGTAATTAGCTACACATAGAAAACAATAACGAAGTAAAAGAAAGTTAGGATAGTCGTAGATTCAGCTCTCTATAAAATTGAAATTATGTGAACTTTAATGTAAAAGAAGCCTATGTAATTGACTTGGAAAAAATGTCCAAACCTCAAATGTTGGTGTTGCATGATGAATGCAATATATACTATTACGCTTCAACTTCGGCAAATCCCATAGTGTGAGTGAGGTCACACTGGGGAACGTAAGCTTAAGATTTGTTTGTTTTGGATGAGCTGGATTAGCCTGTGTAACAATTTCAGCAGGATCTTCATTCCAAACAGTTTCCAGATTTGGCAGCTTCCATAAAGCTAATGTGTTGAGAGGAAAAGTAATTGCGGCTTGTGTTGTAAATTTAACATCAAATATGGTTTTGACAGAATCACAGTTTCCAACTTCCAACTTTTTCAATTGAGGTAATAAAGGAAGCAGAGTGAAGGGGATTACAGATGATAAAAATTGGCACCCTTTCACAATCAAGGTTTCCAAGTAACTGAAGCAGAAGTATGGGATCTGCAGTGAGACACGCCATATTTCTGGTAGGTCTGTCCTATCTCTGAACTCAAGCTTCTGTTGCCATCCATTCTTTCGAAATCACCACATGTAAACGAATAAATAAAAAAAATATGAAATTAATCTCTTATAAGGATTAACAAAATTGAGATCTTTTTTTTAACAGTTTTGCTAGAAACCACCAACTTTACTTAAAACTAGTTATTCAGAAATGCAATTTGATAGTTTTTCTTTTCAAATCACATCTCTATCACAATTGTATTTCGCCACTTATAACTGAACAAATGTTGAATTAAAAAGTATTAAACACATACCTTTCTCAGAAATTTCTTTCGCATGGTAAGGTGGAGATCAGTTTGCAATGGAATAGTCTCTGAGATATCAACTGTAACCTGTGATAACTTATCTGCTTCTAGCGTTCCTGTGCATAGGGTTATCATCTTGTCACATTCTGTTACTGACAGTTCCTGTAAGGACGGGAAACTTAAGCTCCCTCTATAGAACCTTCTCAGATTTGTTAAATATTCAATATTCAAACAATTAAGATTCGGAAATATTATCTTATCCTCGTCTGCTTCATCCGCCTCCATAAACAGTACTATCTCTTCAATTGATTCACACTGTTTTATCACCATTCTTTTCAGTTGAACCAAACTTTTGGCTGTTAAGGATGTGAACAAATATGATAAGCTATTGCAACTTTCCACGTTCAAATATGTAAGATTGGAGAAAGCTACTTTGCAAGCTACCAAGGTTTCTAAACTTGAACATTTAATGACTTCAAAGGTTTCTAGAGTTCTGACCAAGGGATGAGTCCAAGAGTTATCTAACCCAATGGAAACCAACTCTTTAAGGGAATCCAATCGTAATTCTTTCAGTTGTGATAGAACTCCACTATATTCCACATTATAATTAGGATTTTGAGAGCAGAACATCTTCTTGAAGGAACCATCACGCACCACAAGCTTGTTTATATTGGGAACCTGTTCTATAATTTCGTATCGAAATACATCAGACCGAAAATAGAGGGTAAGGACTTTTAAGTTGTAAAGGAGGCTTTTCTGAAACTCTCCGTATAAAATCATCTCCATTCCCTTTTCCCCCAGTGACAGGCACTGAAGTAACCAACAAAACAAAAGCAAAAGCTGGTTAGGACAATTAAAGACACAACTCCTTTTAATTTCAAATCATAATCAGTAACTATTTCAACCAAAAGAGGTGCAAATAGGTCAATTTCAAAAACAAAACAATTTGCCACAAACCCAAAAAAAAAATGAAGAAGAAACACTGTAGTAATAGAAGTTGTGAAATCTAATTAATTATATATTCAATTTGCAGACACCGATCCAGATTATGAAACAAGGAGAAAGTGCTAAAACAATAATACCTTTTCAGTTGAGACTCGATCCTCAGTGTGTGATTCTAGATGCATATAAACGTCAGATTTGAGTGAGCAGTAGTAGAAATACTTGAACCTGGGCAAACGTCGTAATTTCAATGATCTAACACAAGGACAGGGAAACGTAACCTCCACATTTGTTCCTTTCATATCTGCAACAATTGTCATCAATTCCTTACAGCGTTTCACAGTTAGCATTTTAAGTTTCACAATACCTTTGGCTACTGAGGCCGGAAACACACTTGTAAGGCCTTTACATTTCTTAATATATACATTTTGTAATTGATGCATGGTTAGAATTTCATGAGGATCTTCGTTCCAAACATTCTTCAGATTTTGCAGTTCCCATAAAATCATTTTCTTAAGAGGAAAATTCACTCTTTCTTGTGCACATTTTACATCAAATATGGCTTTAACGTAATAACAGTTTTGAACTCGCAATGTTTCCAATTTGGGTAGTGAAGGAAGTAGATGGAAGGGTAGCACTGCATCAGATAAAAACTGGCAATTGTACACAATTAATGTGGTCAACTCACTGAAACACAAGTCGGGGATATACACCAAGTCATGCCATATCTTTTGTAGTTTTGGACTGCTTTCTAGATCAAGTTGCTCAAGCTCTGAAATCTGCAAATGCAAAAGAATAAATAAAAGTATAACATATTACAAGAAGAATCACAACAATGTGCAACAACAAAATATTAAACACATACCTCAGCGAGAAATGTCTTCCGCATAATAGTGTTGAGATCACTTTTTAATGGAATAATAATCTCTTTGGAATCAATTGTAACATGAGACAACTTGTGTACTTCTAGCGTACCTGTACTTAAAGTTATCAGCTGGTGGCAATCTGTTACTGAAAATTCTTCTAAGGATGGGAAACTTAAGTTTCCTTTGTAGAATATTCTCAGATTTTCTAAATCTTCAAAATTCAAACAATTGAGCTGTGGAAATATTATCTCATCCTCATTTGACAAGTCCCCCATCTCTTTAGACACTATCTCTTCAATTGATTCACACCATTTTATTTCCATTCTTTTGAGTTGACCTAAATTTTTGGCCGCTGACGATTTAAACAAATATCGTAGGTTATTACAACCTTTTACGTTTAAATATGTCAAATTGGAAAAAGTGAGTTTGCATGCTGCAATGGAAATGAGATTTCCGAGGGACTCCAAGTGTAATACTTTCAGTTGTAATAGAAGTCCATTATAATCCACATTATTAGGACTTTCACAACAAAACATCTCCCTGAAGGAACCACCACACAGCACAAGCTTCTCTATATTGGGCACCAGTTCTAGAATTTCATGTGGAAATACATCCCTCTCAAACCAGAGAGCAAGAACTTTTAAGTTGTATAAAAGATCTCTCTGAAATTCTCCACTTAAAATCATCTCCAGACCTTTTTCTCCCAGTGATAAGCACTGTAATAACCGTGCAAAAGCACAAGCAAAAACAGGTCATGGCAAATAGAGATCAAGCAATTTTGTATACAATGAAAAAAATAACCTTTCATGAGGAAGTCGTAAGAGAGTAGAACAAACCTTTTCTACGTAGACTTCATTCTCAGTGGCAAAATTATCGCACTGCAGCGAGCTGTAGTAAAAATATTTGAACTTGGGCAAACCCCTCAGTAGCAATGACCTTACAGGGGGACAGGGGAGCTCTTGCTTTGTTCCGCTTGGATCTGTATTATCCTCTGCAACAATAGTCATCAATCCCTCACAGTCTTCCACTTCTAGATGTTCAAGTTCCACAAAATCTTTGGCTACCGATGCCGGAAACAGGCTTGTAAGACATTTACAATTATCAACCAACACTTGTTTTAGATGGTGCATACTTAAAATTCTATGAGGATCTTCATTCCAAACATTCTCCAGATTCGGTAGCATGGATAAAGTCAGTTTCTTCAGGGAAAAAGGAAGGGTTTGTCCCACAGAAGTCACATCTCTGTTTTGTGTTGTACATTTAACATCGAAAATGGTTTTGACAAAATCACTGTTTCGAACTTCTAATGTTTCCAAATTAGTTAGGGAAATGAGTAAATTGAATGGTAGAAGTACATTTGATAAAAACTGACAACCATCCACCGTCAGAGATTCTAAGAGACCGAAGCAGGAGTTTGGGATGGGTCGTGAGCCAAGACATAACTCTTCTATATCTCTTTCACTCAAATTTGATATAATCTCCTGCAAAAGAAAATAGATTCATGAATTTCGTTATAGAAAAGAAAAGGTCATGAATAGAAACTTCACACTATTAAATGGTTTACAAAGTCGGTGCCATTGATATTTTCTTGTTTTCGTCATTTCGTTTTTCCATGTTTACGCTTCTCACGTTAATGAATAGCTAATCCCAAACTCTCTTATACATTTGATTATGTATGTATGTATAAACTAATTTTAGTTGGAGGCAAAGTTGTGAAATTACCTCTTCTTTGGAGCAGCGGATAGAGTATTTGAAGCCTGGCAGTTGTTTTAGCGTCAATGAGGTGAGACGAGCAAACACAAACTGTGGTGTTGTTCCTTCTCCTTCTTCACCCTTTTCATCCTTCCAAAATATTTCTGCCAATTCCTCACACTCTGTTACCTCAAGCACCTCAAGTCTGGTAAGATCTTTGGCCACCGATGCTGGAAATAAACTTTTAAGACACTCACATCTTGAAACACGAACTTCCTTTAGCACTTTAAGGCCAATAATTCCCTTCGGATCCTTGTCCCATACATGCTCCAGTTTTGGTAGATTAAATAAATACAAACTTTTCAAACGGAATATTCCCGAAGGTTTTCTCACCCTGTTCTCATTGATATTAAATATGAACTGTGTTGCACTGCAACTCCGTATATCTAACTCCTCCAAATTCTCAAAGCAAGAAAGTAAATGAGATGGAATAACACGTAGTAGATTCACTTTGTATGCCGACAACCTTTTCAAAGAGCGAAAGCTACTTTGGTGCACCGAATGACTGTCATGCCATATTTGCTGTATAAATTCAGTATAACTGAAACGACCCAGAGCTAGTTGCTCAGTGTATGCGTAAGTGACCTGTAAAATCAGCCAAAAAGGAGGTGATATTATAATTTTCAATCATGCATCTCTATCTCTCAAAAGAATAAGAAAACATAACAATATGAGGAGAAATTGTATTAAATAAATGAAAAAATGAGTACGTACCTTATCATTGAAAACCTTCTGTATGGTGGCGTTCAAGTCACCTTCCCATTGCCATTTGGTTTTTTCATCTCCTTCCACACCAAACACATTCTTTAACTTTGGTGTTATTGATTTTCTTTCACTGAATTTCTCCATCTTTGGACATTCTCTTACAATCAATATTTCGAGTGATGGGAATTCAAATTCAAACTCCTTGGAACGACAAAAACTTGTCATGTTCTTTAGCCCCACAAGTCCTATAGAAATCAATTTGGGGAATACAATTTTCATCACATTGACTTCTTCGCTTCCTTCATTACTAACTATTTGGTCCACGCCATCACAATCGATTACCTTCATGGTCTTGAGTTGAACCATGCTTTTAGCTGTGGAGGATGCCATTAAATTTCTTAATCCTTGACAGGACTTCAGTTCCAAATGTGTCAAGTAAGTCAATGATACAGAGGAAGGACCTAAATTCTTCAATTCGTCGCAATGTTCTAAGCTTAAAAACTCTAGCTTTCGTAGCACCGGAAGTTGTCCTAATCCTAGATCTTTTATCCCTAAATATTGCAAAACCAGTTCCTTCAGCTCTAGTACGATTCCCAATCCATTTTGTGGCACAGAGTTTGCACTTGTCACTAAATCTTCACCATAAGAGGAAAACAATTTTAGCTTTTGTAGATTTGGCATTGCATACGGAAATTGGTGGAGAAGATTTACACTTTTTACTGAAATCAAACTAAGTTCTTTTAGACGGTGCATTTGGAACTTGGGTAACAATTTTTGTGCTTGGTAGAAGTCAATTTCCATACACTCCAAGTTGGAGAATACCTAAATAATAAAAGAAATAAAAGTAAATACTATGAAGAATGAAGTAAATTTTGTGTTTGTTTTCACTTCACTTCTCACGTATTTCGTTATTTTAACTTATTTGTGTGTATCTTTTTATTATCTGCCAAACATATCATAATTTACCAAATATCTTTTTATCAAAGATGAAGGATAACATACCTCTTGAGCTGAAAAAACAAAATTTTCCTCTTCGTTTGTTTTACTGATTTCTTTGATAAATATGTTCACATAGTTGTCTATGCTAAACTCCTTCAACTTTGGACACCTTATAGGACGTCTCCCCTTGTAGAAATGTTTGATGTTTCGTAGCCAATATAATCTGATATATGTTAGTTCAGGAAACAATAATGGATCTTTGTCATCTTCTGATGCATCTTCACTTGCAATAATTTCTACCATATTGTCACAGTACAATGCTGACATGCGTTCAAGCTTAGGAACATCGTTGGCAATAGAAGCTGGAAACAAATTCCTAAGTTCACCACAACTATATACTTCTATGGTCCGCAACTTTTTGAAGTTAAGAATTCCATCTGGATCTATACTCCACAATTGTTTCAACTTTGGTAGGTCGTTAAGAAGAATTACTTGCAAATTTGTGTCTATCCCTCCAGATGCATCTATTTCTTGAGAATCATTGATTTCAAAAGTCACTTCCACCGACTCACATCTAGAAACTCTCAAGTTCTCCAAACTTTCAAACCATCCTTCCATGTGACTTGGAAAAATCTTGTCAAGTTTATTGCATTCTTCAATGGTCACAGAAATGAGACTAGAAAAAGAATCCACACTCACGTTGGTTTGCCACACATCTGTTAATGCATTCATTTTGGTAAGGTGAATTTCCTCTAACTTTGGGAAAACACAAACCTACATTTTGACAAAAATAAATTATTGGTTACATATAGAAGCTGAACAAAAATACACAAGGTAGACTGTGATCAAGAACCATAAAAGTAATGTTGAGTCAACTACTAAGATTACTTGTTTGCATTAATACACACCTTTTCTAGAATGTTTCCTTTCGTCTCAATAATCTTCTCCATAATTGCACACTCAATTATGACGAGGCTCTTTAGCTTCTTCAAACTGTGAGCCACAGATAATGAACATAGATATGTCAATTTATCACATTCTTTCACAACTAATTTTATCAAGTTCTGAAAGCAAAAGCTTGACGAGGGTTGGTCACTCCATATCTTATGAATGTTGAGTGCAGATAAATTCAAGCTCTCTAAGTTTGGAATTTCAACCTGCAAATGCACAACATAATTAATATATTTACAAAACCTAAAAAAAGTATTTAAAATTATAGGAAATATTATACCAGTTCACCAAAAACAGTAGGTGTCTTGACACTATCTTCATCTTCACTGGTAATTTCTCTATTACCATTACTTGTAGTTTGAGGCTCTGCCGGATGTGGTGAGCAAGACGTCTTCACTTCGGTACAAAAAGATGTAAATGATGGTAACGATTGGAGTGTCAAAGTGTGCAACTTAAGAAACTCAACCTTACCATAATCGATTGGTATTTGAAGAATCTCCTTAAAAGATCCACATTCACAAACCTCAATTGTTTCTAGGCTAGCACGAAATTGATCCATGAAAGAATCACATTCAGAAATCTCAGATATTTTCCCACCAGTAGAAAATTTAAAATTGTATAAGGAGTAGAGATTCTTCAATTGATAACACATCTTGACCTTAATGGATTTCAATTTAGCGAATGACGCAACTGTAATAGGACCATAAGATATCATCTCTAAGTTCCCCAGACCGTAGAGGCATAGAGATTCCAAATTTGGAAAAACATCCGCACTATTAAAGAATTTTGATGAACTAACACATTTGATGTGATTGTTATTTATGATGGATAAGTGCTTCAGATCTGGAAATCCATCTATATTCAAATCACTAACAACATTTTGAACACCATCGACTTTTCCCAACAACAGACTTTGTACTGTTTTAAACAACGATTTTATGTCTTCTTGGGAGTGAATGTTAGTGTTATCATGCAATTGCAATGCCAAAACTCTGAATGTTTCATACTTATCAGGCATGATAAAGTCTTCAAACATTTCCATGTCTCCAATCACAATTTTGTAATCTTTTAACTTGTCAAAGAATAAGTGATTGGGCAAAACTGTAACACATGGGATGCTTAAGTCCACCACTTTTAACTCACGCAAATTCTTTAGCTCAGAAAAAAATAAATTTTGATATTGGCTTGTCTCTCCTTCTGCCAACATTTTGATCAAGCTCTTTCTTATATACAGCTCTTCTAAATGTTTCAAACTTGATAGAAGATTAAGTGGAATATTAGTCTCTATGGAACAATCACTGATGTCTAGCAGTTGTAACTTATCCAAGCACCCTAACTCAATTGGAAAATTTTGAAGTTGAGATCCAGAGAAGCTGAGAATTCTTAATTTTTTCAGCTCTCCAATAGATAAGTTGTCATCTACATAGCATCGCTCCAAACAAAGCATTCTAAGCTTTAATAGGCATTTAATTGAAGATGGTAGTCTTGATAGACGAAAACCTGTCAATATTAGAACTTTGAGATCTTTCATTCCTTCAAAGAAATTCTCAGGTATTATTAAGGATGTATCTTTAGTTTCTATTTGGAAAAATTTAAGTTGAGGAGAGTTTATGACTTCAGGAAGCCCATCAATGATATCACAATTACATATAGAAATTGAAGTGCAACTCTCAAATTCAGGCCAATCGTCTAGTTTGGCATTTCGTAGAGTAAAAACATTTCTATCCTTGCTGGCTATGGACAAAGCAGCATCTCGAACCATGTCATGCATATTGAAATGATTATTAGAACTTCCATCCAACAACAAGCCTGAGTCTTTTAGCTTTTGAATTGATGTTTTAATTCTATCCCGAGCTTCCCAGAGTGAAGAGACACCTTCAAGTAAACCCAAACCAAAACAATACCTCACTAAGTCCATAACTAGTGGCTGATGACCCATTTGAGCACAAAGTAAGAAAATTGACTTGATTTCCTCATTTTCTAGATGGTCATAACTCATCTTCACTGAAATATCCATAGATATCTGCACTCCCACCAATTCTTGCTTTTTAAGTTTTTCTAGTGTAGCTTCCCATACTGACTCGCTCTTACTTTTGAGTGCCCTTGCAACTGTAACTATTGCCATGGGTAATCCTGCACAATACTTCTTCACAATTTCTTGTTTAGAATCAGATATTTCATTTTGTATTCCAACCAACTTTTGGAACAACATCAAAGCATCCTTGTCATCTAATTCTTTTACACAAAAAGCCGACTTTACATCCATTTCATCACACAATACTTTTTTGTCACGTGAAGTTAGTAAAATTTTGCACCCCTTGACACCACCAAGGATTTTTTCTTTTTTTAACACTTTACGATTGGGATCCTTGTTATTATCGTCTTTTTCCAACACTTTATCATTACTTAAATCATCGTCATCATCATCATCAAGTGGAACCCCTAACTTGCTTAGGTCTAATTTGTCCCAAAGGTCATCCAAGATTAAAAGGGTGCTCCCTTTTTTTATCTTTAACCTCCTTCGTAGACAATCAGCTCTCACATTTTCACCTTCCCCTTCAAGTCTTAATCCTAACACGTAGGCAATTTCTTCTTGGATTTTCTGTACATTCGGATTGACTGTTATTTCAACCTTAACCACCACGTCAAACAACTTCTCGTCTTTAGCTTTCCTTGCAATTTCTTTGACTAAAGTGCTCTTACCCACACCCCCTGGCCCATACAATCCAATCATTCTAACACTCGAATCTTCAAGTTGTCTCATTACTTTTTCCATTGTAGATTTTGTAGAACCAAATTCAACAAAGCCATAATTATATAGTGTGGCATCATTAGATGTTATATTTTGCCTATAGGAAACTTCATCAAACTCAGGGGACTCATCAATTAATTTTTTAACATCCACTTCCATCTTCTTTGCTTTTCTTCCTAACTTGTGTCTATTCCACAAGTATGGAAAAACATAACAATTAGGCGATCGGGCCCTTTTGTGGCCATCGTCATTCTCAAACTCATCGATTACGGTCTCAATTTCACCCACTTTTCGAACCCATTCTGTTACCTTACCTTCAATGTTGTTTAAATTTTTCTCAGCTTCATCACGTTGATGATTTATTCTCTCTTTTTCAAATCCAAGATCCTTAGCACTATCATTTAGTTCAAGGACATTTTGCTTGTAATTGATAATGTAAGTCACATGTCGAACACCATGTTTCCATACAACATTAATCGCTCCTTCAGCAGCTTTGCCAAAAGGCCCCAAACAATCCATCCTTGGAACCTGGTTATCAAGCAAAAAGTTGGCTACATATCTTTCCCAACAAAACGTCAAGTAGAAACTTATTAGTCTAGGTAAACAAGAAATTTAATTAATAAAAATTATCATAAGTATACATGATAAAATCAAATCATTATTGTGTTAAAATTTATAAATGCATGATAATTATGTTAAATAATATATTACAGATTCATTTTAAACTCATAATAAGTATCCAAAATCATTTATAATTATTATTTTTATTTTTCTATGAGATAAATAGCATAAAATATTCTTTCCTACAAAGTTACTTTTTAGGATAATATATCGCCCAGGAAATGTGGGAGATTTTACGAGTAACCCATGAAGGAACAAATGATGTTAAGCGTGCAAGGAAGAACTCATTAATTCAAGAATATGAGATGTTTCAAATGCAACAAGGCGAAACCATCATTGATGTGCAAAAGCGTTTTACGCACATCGTCAATCATCTTTCTGGGTTAGGTAAAATTTTTGATATTGATGAGTTAAATATAAAAATTCTAAAATCTTTGAACAGGACATGGCAGCCAAAGGT
>Ga0099822_1002310_pt1 | contig 23618 bp, 24 predicted proteins | sample CowpeawhiteBW_FD_76839 | JGI IMG/M metagenome (GOLD analysis project Ga0099822, IMG submission 76839) | Root nodule microbial communities of legume samples collected from California USA - Cow pea white BW | ecosystem: Host-associated > Plants > Roots > Nodule | place: USA: California | collected... | reverse complement strand
TTTGGTTTTTTTTTTTTTTTTTTTTTTGAAATTTTAGAGGGTGTGTGAATGTGGAAAGAGGTTTGGTTTTGTTGCTGCAGAGATTTCGTGCTGGATGTGGACAGGTGAGAGACAATCAACGAGAATGAGGATCAGGTATCTGGAGGCAGCGTTGGACCAGGACATTCAATTCTTTGACACCGAGGTTCGAACATCCGATGTTGTTTTCGCCATTAACAGTGATGCTGTCATGGTACAAGATGCCATTAGCGAGAAGGTGAACCACAAAAACGCTTGGTTTTTGCATTGGATTAGACTAGTTTTTGGGTGCCCAGGGTATTCTGAACGGAGAGACATAATCTAATTTTTCGTGATACAGAGTTCATCTCTGACCACATAGGATATGTTTATCTTTGAACCATATATTACCATGATGATTTGAGTATTGCTTAATGTGGTTACTGATTCTGGTTGCTTTTTGTGCAGTTGGGTAATTTCATTCACTACATGGCTACATTTGTTTCTGGCTTTGTTGTGGGTTTCACTGCGGTCTGGCAACTGGCTCTGGTTACCCTCGCTGTGGTCCCTATAATTGCAGTAATCGGAGGCATTCACACCACCACCTTGGCCAAGTTATCTAGCAAAAGCCAAGAAGCTCTTTCTCAAGCTGGTAACATTGTGGAACAGGTGAGACTTAAGGGACCCGACCCGACCCCAATCATTGTGTTGGTCTGTGTTTTTTTTGTATCTGGGGGGTGTTGATGTTGGACTAAATTTGCAGACAGTTGTTCAAATTCGAGTGGTTTTGGCGTTTGTCGGGGAGACCAGAGCACTGCAGGCCTATTCCTCTGCGTTGAGGACCGCACAGAAGATTGGCTACAGAACTGGATTTGCAAAGGGAATGGGATTGGGGGCCACTTACTTTGTTGTTTTCTGTTGCTATGCTCTTTTGCTTTGGTATGGTGGCTATTTGGTTAGACACCACTACACCAACGGAGGACTTGCCATTGCCACCATGTTTTCTGTCATGATCGGTGGATTGTAAGTACTGTTTCCGCCACTTTTTCATGTTTTAGCAAATTTCATCAACAGAGATAATACTTTTTGTTGTGTTTGTTGTAGGGCTTTAGGACAGTCTGCACCTAGCATGGCTGCATTTACTAAGGCCAGAGTTGCTGCTTCTAAGATTTTTCGTGTGATAGATCACAAACCGGGTATAGACAGAAAGAGTGAATCGGGTTTGGAGTTAGAGAGTGTTACAGGACTAGTAGAGTTGAAAAATGTGAACTTTTCATACCCCTCGAGGCCAGAGGTTATGATCCTCAACAATTTCTCATTGAGTGTACCTGCTGGCAAGACCATTGCTCTTGTAGGGAGCAGTGGATCAGGAAAAAGCACAGTCGTGTCCCTCATTGAGAGATTCTATGATCCTTCTTCAGGTAAAACAAGTTGTGGTAGTTACCGGATTGTGTTCTAATTATGTGACTTGTGTGCCTAACTACACTTTTTTGCAGGACAAGTAATGCTAGATGAGCATGATGTTAAGACATTGAAGCTTAAATGGTTGAGACAGCAAATAGGACTAGTGAGCCAAGAGCCTGCACTGTTTGCTACCACAATTAGAGAAAACATACTCTTGGGTAGGCCTGATGCGGATCAGGATGAGATTGAAGAAGCTGCAAGAGTGGCCAATGCTCACTCATTTATCATCAAACTTCCCGAAGGTTATGAAACTCAGGTCAGTCAATTTAAAACCACTGTTGCTTTGTGAATGAAGTTGGCCCAGTAAAAATGCGTATTTGTGGAGGTGGTTGATCTTGATCATGATGATTCATCAACCACCCCTGTTAAATCAGTCACACCTTTCACATCATTCATATCAAGCATGCCTTGTTTCCATCCATCACTGCTAGTCACTTCGTATAAAATAATATATAACATATTTTTCCTGAATGGTAATATTGAAAACACATCGTGTGTCACATAATGTTACAGTGGGAAACTAACTTTTAATGGAAAGAGGATAATGTCTCAAGAAGTTATGGCAGTTGCTCTTGGTACAAGGAAGGAGTAAAGCCTTGTAATAGTAAAATGTGAACCCCAAGTATTCAGATCTTGACTTTAGCATATATCAATGTTAAACATAATCTCTTAGACTTTATTGCAGTTGTTTAAGGTACAAGAGATGAGGAAAGCTTATCATAGTAAAATGTGAAACCCACAAGCATACGGATCTTGACATGGTTTCTTGTTTTGTTGTACAATTTGGGAATCTATTATTACAACCTCCATTATTATAGTTAGTACTGATTGATTTGGTCAACAAGCAAAACCCATTATTTTTTAATCGAGTTTTTAAAAGTCAAAAGCCATGAAGTGATTGGTCATACAATGCATTTTAAAAAGATTCAGAAGGTAACATGCTTAGGTCAACGGTCCATGTGCGGGAATCCAGAGGAATTGACATTTATTATTACTTTAAAGCCAAAAGCTATCAATGCTTGAGATGCCCAGAATATACAGAGAAAAAAAAAGATTGACGTCAAACTCATTTTGGAAAAAAGATTAATCCTTTGTGTTGAACTCAAACTCCTTATTAATTACAGAAGTAACCATGAAGTAATATATGATAATGTATATATTAAAAATAAACTGTTGTCAGATTCTTAGTAAATAGAAGTTACAGTTGTTGAACCAGTATATGGTACTGGTAAAAAATTCAAATTATGTGAAATTTGCAGGTGGGGGAGAGAGGCCTGCAACTTTCAGGAGGACAAAAGCAGAGAATAGCAATTGCAAGGGCAATGCTGAAAAACCCTGCAATTCTTCTCCTAGATGAGGCCACAAGTGCATTGGACTCAGAGTCAGAAAAGCTGGTTCAGGAGGCTCTTGATCGGTTCATGATTGGCAGAACAACTCTTGTAATCGCTCATCGCCTCTCCACAATTCGCAAAGCTGATCTTGTGGCTGTGCTTCAGCAAGGAAGTGTCACTGAAATTGGAACTCATGATGAACTCTTTGCTAAAGGTGAAAATGGAGTCTATGCCAAGCTTATCCGGATGCAGGAGATGGCACATGAAACTTCTATGACTAATGCCAGAAAGAGTAGTGCTAGGTAGCTTTTCACCAATGTTGATCATAGGCATTCTTTTAATGCTCGTATTACATATAATAGGAGTTTTAAGATGAGTTTGTGTTCTTTTTCAGGCCTTCAAGCGCCAGAAACTCTGTAAGCTCGCCCATTATAACACGAAATTCTTCTTATGGGCGATCACCATACTCACGCAGACTATCTGACTTTTCTACATCTGATTTTAGTCTGTCCCTTGATGCATCACATGCAAATTACAGGCCAGAAAAGCTTGCCTTCAAAGATCAAGCTAGTTCCTTCTGGCGACTTGCAAAAATGAACTCTCCCGAATGGCTATATGCCTTAATTGGTTCTATAGGATCTGTTGTTTGTGGATCCCTCAGTGCATTTTTTGCTTATGTTCTTAGTGCTGTCCTCAGCGTTTATTACAATCCAAACCACAGACACATGATCCAAGAAATTGAAAAGTACTGTTACTTGTTGATTGGGCTATCATCTGCTGCTCTCCTCTTCAACACATTGCAGCACTCCTTCTGGGATATTGTTGGTGAAAATCTTACGAAACGAGTGAGGGAGAAAATGCTTACTGCAGTGCTTAAAAATGAAATGGCGTGGTTTGATCAGGAGGAAAATGAAAGTGCTCGAATTGCAGCAAGGCTATCTCTTGATGCCAACAATGTCAGATCAGCCATTGGAGATCGGATTTCAGTAATTGTGCAGAACACTGCACTTATGCTAGTTGCCTGTACTGCAGGGTTTGTATTGCAATGGCGCCTTGCCCTTGTTCTTGTAGCCGTATTCCCGGTTGTTGTTGCAGCCACTGTTTTGCAGGTTTGCCTTCTCACATTTCTTTTTGGCATGCTTTAATCCAATTTTGCACTACCACTTATTCTTTGCACTAAATTTCTAGCAGAAAATGTTCATGACTGGTTTCTCTGGCGACCTGGAAGCTGCTCATGCCAAGGCCACTCAACTAGCAGGAGAGGCTATAGCCAATGTAAGGACAGTTGCTGCTTTTAATTCAGAAAGGAAAATTGTTGGCCTTTTCACATCCAACCTTGAAACTCCACTGCGGCGCTGTTTTTGGAAGGGACAGATTTCAGGAAGTGGATATGGAATAGCTCAGTTTGCACTCTATGCTTCCTATGCACTTGGTCTTTGGTATGCTTCTTGGCTTGTGAAGCACGGTATATCTGATTTTTCTAAAACAATCCAAGTTTTTATGGTTCTCATGGTCTCAGCTAATGGTGCTGCTGAAACTTTAACCCTGGCTCCTGACTTCATAAAGGGTGGTCGTGCCATGAGATCGGTCTTTGATCTTCTTGACCGAAGAACTGAGATTGAGCCAGATGATGCAGATGCTACTCCTGTTCCTGATCACCTTCGTGGTGAAGTAGAACTCAAACATGTTGATTTCTCTTATCCAACAAGACCAGACATGTCAGTTTTTCGCGACCTAAGCCTTCGTGCCAGGGCAGGTAAAACTCTTGCCCTTGTAGGGCCTAGTGGCTGTGGTAAGAGTTCAGTCATTGCCCTTGTACAAAGGTTCTATGATCCAACATCTGGGAGGGTCATGATTGATGGAAAGGACATAAGGAAATACAATCTGAAGTCTCTTAGAAGGCACATTGCTGTGGTGCCTCAGGAGCCGTGCCTATTTGCTACTACTATTTATGAGAACATTGCTTATGGACATGACTCAGCCACTGAAGCTGAGATCATAGAGGCTGCAACTCTTGCCAATGCTCACAAGTTCATATCTTCTCTGCCTGATGGATTCAAGACCTTTGTTGGTGAGAGGGGAGTTCAACTATCAGGGGGACAAAAGCAAAGAATAGCAATTGCTAGAGCTTTTGTGAGGAAGGCAGAACTTATGCTTCTTGATGAGGCAACAAGTGCACTTGATGCTGAATCTGAGAGGTCTGTTCAGGAGGCCTTGGACCGTGCCTGTGCTGGAAAAACCACCATCATTGTTGCACACAGGCTATCAACTATTAGGAATGCCAATCTGATTGCAGTGATGGATGATGGTAAGGTAGCAGAACAAGGCTCTCATTCACAGTTGTTAAAGAATCACCCTGATGGAATCTATGCACGCATGATTCAGCTGCAAAGGTTCACAAATAACCAAGTCATTGGAATGGCCACAGGATCAAGTTCTTCAGCAAGATCAAAAGATGATGAAAGAGAAGGCTAGAAGAGAAAAAGGATAGTATATGCCACACACCTACTGTAATTGTTGGCATTTTTGTTTTGACATAGTATAGTTTGTGTATCTTCTTCTCCCAGCTCCTCCCATTTAAGAATGTGTCTTCTTGTCTTTATGAATCTTATCTTTTACTAAGCAAGAATTACAGGATCAGATTGAAACAGATAAATAGAACCCAATTACCTCATAAATTTAATTTCTTTTTGCTGATCAAAAAGAAAAAAATATAAGCAAATCTTTATGCATTTACAAAGGCCTCCCTTTTTGCGTCCTCAATTTGTTCCCTTTGCATCGGCAACTGCAATGAAAACTACCATTTGAAATTGAACTTTTTATGAAAGATAATAGTAGGAGAGGCGAAGGATTTATTTTTTTGAGTCATTTTGAATATATACACACACAGAGAAATGCTTAGTAATCCTGCAAGAGAGAATATACTAGTCATGGACTGAAAAAATATAAATTAATTGTGATATCTTCTCAGTAATAGAACTCTTAACTTTGCATCTGTAACATGCTAACGGAACTATTAGTGAAAGCTTGTTGTGTTCTTTGATTATAGTCAAAAGTCTTTTAAGAATATAAGGTTTTAATATATCTTTAGAAAAATACATACCCAAAAAAAAACCTATATAATATGATGGAAAATATGAATGTGAGTGTTATGAAGTAAGTGTGACATGGTAATAAGTTTGTCTGGGAAATTGTCAGTATTATCAATTTGTGTGATTTTAGAATTTATCACGTTAAAATAAACCAGGAAAAAATTACTTGAATTAGATGTTGGATGTGGAAGATAACCCCTATTAATTTTCTGTCATTTTCTTCCACCGATAGAGCATTAATGAGGGTGGTGGCCGTGAATAAAGATCACGAGATGGCATTTTTCACACAAGTTGCTATCAACTACTTATCCTGTCATGGAAGTTATAAATCTTCTGATCCTAAGGTCTGAACTGGGTGCATGTGAATATGCATCTTATGGCTAACATTGTTGATTTTAGATCATATGATTGCATGCATGACATGAAGGTACATATATAAAACTGGTAATTGGACAAGGATCTAAAATGTGGGACGAGTTTGTGGACAAGCATGGGGCATAAAAAGGAGGGGATGATGAGAAAATGACACAAGAAAAAGGACTTTGTTTTGCTACTTAAGTAGGTATCAACTATTGGGACCAAACAGAAGAAAATAATGATTCAAGAAATGAATGGGCAAAGGCAAAGGAGGATCACCAAAGTCTCTTTCCCTACCAACATGCATTGATGGGTGGAAGCAAGATATAGTTGTGCTAGTGTGTGAAGAAACAAAGAGAGCATGAATGTAATTAGAATTGTCATGTATATACAATACCTTCTCATCTATTAAGAACTAGAAAATATTAATGGAACTGTCATTGATCAAACCGATTTGAGCAACCTATAATACATTCTTACAACAAAACAAAAGTAGAAAAAAAAAATTCAAGTCAAGTGAGATAGTAAACTCAATAATAATAAGTAAATAGTTAGAGAAGTATAACTCGATATTTATAGATAAAAAAAATGTTACTGTGACAATTCGTGTTGAGTTCACAAGATATGTACGTTGCCATGATAACCCACATAAAATTCTGAAATAAATGGCATTGATTTTTCTTACACCATGGTCAAATTTAGAGCACAAAAATGGAAGTATGAGGATAATCAAGTAGTTCTCTAGACTTGATTACACAGTAATGGATGATAGTAATCATGAAATTATTAATATGTTGTCTCAACAAATGACTATAGTATTAAATTATTTGGAAAAAAAAATCATGAAAACATGTATTAATTTGAAGTGATTCCCAATTAATAATAAAGTAAGTTGTCATATAATATAAATGAATAAACTCAAATTTTCTTGATTTTGCTAAAGTTTACATTAATGTAAGAGTTCGATGAAATTCACTTTGAACAGTGTATTGATGGAAACCTTGTGAGAGGTTTCTTGGTGATGAAGGACATGTCAACTCAAGCGAAATGATTAAGATAAGACATTTAGCTTCTTGACTTGAATCATGGAATCATGGAGCTTTTGGTTAGGTTTTGGTTTGATTTACGTATGGAAAACTTTGGGTAAATGTATAGGCTATCTTGGGGGGATTCGTGAGGGTTTAGGATAGGTTCTTAAAGGAAATCTTGGTTAGAATTTCTTGGAGTTTATGTGTGTGGGGTTTGATGGGTTATGTAGTTTAGGAGAGCCGGTAAGGAATTATGGAAAAGTTCTTGGAGGATAGTTAAATAGCAACTAGGCTAGAAAATGGTAGTATTTTTTATGGTTTCATCAGAGGTCAGAGTGTGGGGGTAGTTTAATGTTGGACGGATGAAAATAATATACCGTGGAAAGTTTCACATCGTTTAGGATAAGTTAGGGAGTGGGTGTTGATGACTATATAATGGACTCTAAGTCCATGGTGTTCCTTGTCCCAATCAAACACATTTTAAATTTGTATTTGACTTTTTTTATACTTTTGTAGTAGAGTGGTTTGAGGCTTGGGTTTAACTCTTTCTTTAGAGAATGTGGGTGTACTTGGGGTCAAAGGGCATAGGAGCATAGTCTATGTGTTATATACATTTTCATATAATGTTATGGGTTGTAGAAGGAGTAGTCCAAGTAGAGGGAGCAGTGGTCGCGAAGCCAAAGAGTGAATGAGCCATTATGGGTAGCTCTTGGAAGATGAGAAAGAACACAATATGAGGGATGTGTGTTGTGTAAAAGAATAATGAGTGTCCTTGGAGTTCTTGTGGAGTTGACAATGTAGTTATCGTTATGGTTATTATCATTATTATTTATTCACAATAGAGACTATTTTAGTAACCAATAATTTTTTATTTTATAAATTGGTATCTAAATTGGTCACTATAGTGACTGATAACTTTTGGTAACTAAAATTGGTTATAAATGAAATATTTTCTTATAGTGATAGATTTAATTCTTTTAAATAGATTTTGAATAAATTTCTTTTATATTCTATCTTAAAATTTCTAATAATATTTTTAATTGTCGTTTTTAGTTAGCCTTTAATTGCTTTTCATTAGTTACAAGTAGCATTAATATAACTAGAAGTGCATTGTCTTAGTTCATTAGTAAATAAGTACAATAACTAATAATCACCTTTCTTTGGCTGTTAATGAAATTTTAGGTACATTTAAGTGAGGCAACATGACTTGTAATTGAAGGTAAAAAACCTACACTAAAGGGGATGTGAATCGAGACCATTCTACACCTAATTTGGATTGCACCAACAAGATGAACTTGATACGTTGTGATTGAAAAAAGAAAGGTTAGACCCGTGAACATTAACATGTAACCACTAAGAAATTCCAACGGACAATTTGAAGAGTTGCAGCAACCCATCACAACTAATCAACAAGGATAGAAACACCTATTGGGCCTACAACTTGTTGCACCTAGAAATGAAATTGAACTAAGATAGAGCATCAGCATTTAGAGTTACCTTTTGTTGAGAGTTTTGTTAACTTGTAATTGTAAGTTAATCCAATTTGCAAGTAGATAGGCATAGAAAAGAGTTATGTAGAATGAAAAGAAAGAGTTAAGTTTGGGGAAGCTTAAACAGAAATAAATCTTAGAGACGATTAGAGCATGGAGAGCTAGATGCATGTTGCTACAGAGTTCAAGTTTGCCAGTGTGTGGTTGTTTGACTGAATCAACCAAGGATTACTCCACTACATAGTTAGACAAAGAGAACTGTTATTCAAATTTCTTGGTTTTACTCTTAGTTTTATTATTCATAATCTTTGAACTCCAAAGTGAATGATGAGTCATTATTTTCCCATTATTCCATTACCTTTTTGTGTTCATCGTGATGGATGTTTGATGCTTAATTATCTATCTTTAGTGTATTTTCATCACTAAATTGGTCAATTTTAAACAAAATTGGGACTAAATTGAACAAAAATAACAAATATAGGGACCAAATTGAATATAGAACATTGACTTTGACACGTGGCATGCCTGAGTTAACAAGTGGACATTTAAAAAAATTTAAAAAAAATTAAAAATTTAAAAAAACCATGAAGTGACACGTGGCAGTCACTGTTCATGGTCGTTAATGATTTAAACGGTGTTAGCAAAAATGGACCCAATTGAACAAAATTGACGAAAATAGGGACCTATTTGAACACAAAACCAAAATTATGACTTATTTGACAAAACTTGACGAAAATTGGGACCAAAAAGGTATTTTAACCTTCTTTCAACTACTTCATTTTGTTGTGGAGTTCTTGGAGTAGAAAAGTTATGCTTAATCCCATGTTTTCTACAAAGCATGGAATGTGTCATTTTTTGCTACTAAAAACAAAGTCCATGTAAACCTAGAGAAATCATCTACTATGACTAATGCATAAATATTTCCACCAAGACTCATGCTTTGAGATGGACCAAATAGATCCATGTAAAGCAACTCCAAAGATCTTTCAGTTGAAACACAATTTTTAGGTTTAAAAGACCTTGATCTGTTTTACCTTTTGACAATCTTCACCCAATTGTTTTCTATCTAACTGATTAAAATGATGCATGTGTATGTGACAAAACCTCCTATGTCATAACTAAGTATCATCCTCTTTTGTAAGCAAAAAATAAATGTTAAATGATGTGTGATGCAGATCAAGCAAGTATATATTGTTGACTCTTTTTCCTATCAATATAATGCTACCACATGCATCATAGATAACATAATGATTTGGTTCAAATGCAACTTTAAAACCCCTGTCATAAAGTTGGCTTATACTTATCAAATTGTGCTTTAACCCTTTTACCAGTAACACATTCTAGATGTTGAATGACGATCCATTGCTTATGACTCCATTTCCAAGTATTCTCCCTTTGTTATTGTCTCCATAAGTCACAAATCCTTCATCCTCCAACTCCAACTTTATGAATTTGGTCTTGTCACATATCATATGTCTCGAACAACCACTATCAAGGTACCACAAATCTTTCTTCTCACTTTTTATGACCTGTAAAACATACTTGTATTATTTGATACCCTTTGATAGGTTGGGTCCAACATGGTTACACCTTTCTAGATCCTTTTGGGATCCATTTCATAACCCTTTTAGGAACATTATACTTTCTAACATAACAATTCTTTATAACATGACCTTTCTTCATACAATAGTTGCAAGAAATGAATGGCATATCATTTGACTTACGTTTTGAAAAGAAACTAGAGAACTTCTTGGTTTTCTTTTCGAAAATAGGATTGTAACCAAATCTAGCTTTTCCAAAGACACAATTTTGAGAGCCAAAAATAGCTTCTAAGGTTGCTTTCCCTATTGTAAACTTTGCACAGGCTTTCAAAAGGTGTTTCAATTGGTATTTAAAATAGTCCAGTTTTCACAAGGTTTTTCATCTGGTTGATTTCCATAACAATAGATTGAATTATTATAAATAGTTCAAAAACTATACTGTTTTGAACTATTTGAAATGGCTGAAAACAAGTTTTCCTTCGTTGAAGGTGCCTCTATTCATAGGTCACCTATGTTTAGTGGCATAAACAACCAATTTTGGAAAATTATGATGAAAATCTTAATTGAATCAATTGACCAAGATACATGGGATGCAATCTTGAATGGACCTTACACTCATAAACATGTTGTTGATGATAAACAGGTTCACAAGCCTTGGACTGAACCAATAAAGAAAAAAAGACGTTTCCATTCTTAAAAGGAAAAAGTGACAGCAATGATTTCAAAATAAATAAGATAAAAGGGCTTTTGTTTTGTGTGTGGGCGGCACCAAGGGTTTTTGAACAAAAGCTAAAATTGAATGTTGCGTTAAAACATTATACGTATATTGCATACTGCAACCATGGAAAGGAGAGAGAGAAAAATAAGATATATATATATATATATATATATATATATATATATAGCAAAGATATTTAAAAGAAATCCCATTCCTAAGCTAAGAGGAATATTTATTTCACATTTATTTCACATTCAATAATTTAAATAAATAACCTAAATAAATTAAACACTCTATTAAATCACTCTAATAATTATTCCACATTCTATAATTCACTAAAATAATTAATTTAAATAAATCAACAATCTTTACCAAGCTATCACTTTTCCTTCGTGGGTTGCTCTTTATTCTAATATTTTCCTGGGTCTTACACTCTCTAAAACACAATATATATAGTTTGGTTTAAATGAAATCATTCGGTTGAATTTTTCATATAGTCAGCTGATTTTACTAGACTTATAGACCTCGAGGAGAACCCTCTTGAGTCAAATAAGAAAAATGTAGGTGATGAAGAATATATTCAGGAGGCTTTTGATGAAATGTATTTAAATGAGAATCCTCCTCCTCAACCTGAAGATCATGAAAAATGTTGTAAGCCACCAAGAGGACTATCTTTAGACAACGTCATTGGTGATATTTCAAAAGAGGTAATCACTAGAAATATGAATAATTTTTGTATGAATGTAGCTTTTGTTTCACAGATTGAACCAAAGAATGTTCAAGAAGTTCTTCAAGATGATCAATGGTGCATTGCAATGCAATAGGAGCTAAATCAATTTGAAAGAAATGAAGTATAGGAGTTGATTCCAAAAACTGAATCACTTCAAGTAATTGGGACAAAATGGGTGTTCAGAAATAAGCTGGATGAAGATGAAAATATTACTAAGAATAAGACTAGGCTTGTGGCAAAGGGATACAGACAAGAAGAAGGTATAGACTATGATGAAACTTATGCTCCTATTGCAAGGTTAGAATTTATACGCTTACTTCTTGCTTATGCCTCTATTATGAAATTTAAATTATATCAAATGGATGTCAAAAGTGCTTTTCTAAATGATTTTGTCAAAAAAGCTGTGTATGTTGAACAACCTCCTGGTTTTGAGGATTATAAATTTCCAAATCACATTTATAAATTAAAGAAGGCACTTTATGGTTTAAAATAAGCACCTAGATCTTGGTATGAACGCTTGAGCACATTTTTGTTAGAAAATGATTTTGAAAGAGGTAAGATAGACTCAACTTTGTGTATTAAAAGAGTAGGTGAACATATTTTATTGGTTCAAGTTTATGTTGATGATATAATTTTTGGATCAACTAATAAATCTCTTTGTGAAGGTTTTGCAAGTATAATGCAGGGTGAGTTTGAAATGTCAATGATGGGAGAATTAACTTTCTTCTTTGAACTGCAAATTAAGGAAATGGAAAAAGGGACATTCATATCCCAATCTAAATACTGTAAGGAAGTACTTAAAGAATTTGAAATGGATATTGTTAAAGCAGTAAGTACTCCTATGGTAACTTTCTGCTATTTGGATAAAGATGAATCGAGTATTGAAGTAAATCAAACTTTGGTTAGAGGTATGATATGGTCTCTTTTATATCTTACTACAAGTAGACCTGATATTATGCAATTTGTATGTGTTTGTGCTAGATTTCAAGCCAGTCCTAAAGAATCACATCTTATAACAATAAAAAGAATTTGGTATCCTTTTGGGCCTCACTTAGTTTAATAGGGTAATATGATGTTGATTATGGTGGCTATAAAATGGATAGAAAAAGTACCAATGGTACTTGTCACCTCTTAGGAAGCTCATTAGTTTCCTGGCACTCCAAGAAACAAGCATATGTGGCTTTATCAACTATAGAGGTTGAATACATAGCTGCTGAAAATTGTTATGCTCAAATTCGCTGGATGAAACAACAGTTAGAAGATTATAATATTTTTCTAAATCATATACCTCCGAAATGTGATAATATCATTGCTATTAATTTAACCAAAAATTCCATAATGAACTCTAGGAAAAATACATAGAAATTAGACATCATTTTTTACGAGATCACATAAATAAAGGCAACTGTGAGATAGAATATATAGATACAAAGCATCAATTAGCTGATATTTTTACCAAACCTTTAGCCAAAGATAGATTTTATGAACCTAGGAGAGATATGGGAATTTTAGAAGTGTCTTAAAAATGCACCAAACTGAACAAAAATGCACAAATTCGAGTTTTATAAAAATTGCGAAAATCAACGTAAATAATCGATTACCATTTCAGGTAAACGATTATCAGGTCATCTTCATGTTCTTGTGTTCTCAGACTATGAGCAAATAATAGATTACCCACCTTCTCGGGACATTTTATTTTTCCAAATTATGAGCAAATAATTGATTATCACTTACAATAATCGATTACCCACCTTCGTTGCCCCTTTCTGGTCTCTAAAATATGAGCAAATAACTAATTACCACGTTTGATAATCGATTATCACTCATCGTTCAGCCTTAAAATTTCATCAATTAGTCGTTGTAACGGCTAGATTCTTCATCACATCACCAAATCAAAACGTTTTTCTTCTCTCTGTTATAAAATCTTACTTCCAAAACCAATTATTCACTCACAACCATCTAAAATCAATTTACCCCTTTTCAAAATCCTAAAAACATATCCTTCTATTTTCTAAAAATCAATGGAAGAACGTCACAGGAAGATTCCGACTCGTCGACGCAGTGCTCAACCTTCATCCTCTACTGATCTTCCTCTAAGAGATGCCTCCATTAATGGTTTGATCTCTGGTGAAAATAGACGCCCTGAGTTTCTCACTCTCTTCAAAGAAAAACCACTACAAATGCCCAAGTTTATCAATAATGGCTGGTTCTGAAACCAATGATTCTCCTGTCTTGATCTCTTTGAGGAAAAGGCATTCGATTCTTCACAGAAATGCAGGGTATTTACTATCCTGATCTTATTCGCGTTTTCCATTATAACCTTAAATTCAAAGGAAACATCGGCTATAAAAAGTAAAGGGAGTAGAAATAATTCTGGATGATGATATTTGAACCAACGTAGCACGAATTCCTCCCTATGTTGAACGCGCATCTATCTTGTCTACTCACATCGACAGATTCAACAGAATTCTCACATATCAGTCTCTCTTAAGGCAATCGGATCTTCAAATCAGAAAAAATTTATTGGTTGGCCCTCTCACAATTGAAGCAATGCTACTTCACCATCTAGTCGTACGGATTTTGTGCCCACGTGGCACCATTCATGCTCAATGCAGTGAAGTTGATCTATTGATCATCTACTGCTTAACAAATCATATTATGATTGACTGGTCAATGTTGTTTATGGAAACCATGTTTAAGGCAAGGAAGCTTACTCAATATCCTCTTCCATACTTTCTTCTCATATCTCGCATATGTGAGTACAAACAGGTTCCAACCGAACAGGAACTTCGTCAAAGCACCTCTCTTTCTAATGAAATCTCTCACACTTACCTTGAGCAAATGAAGATTGTGCCATTTGGAGGTGGGTATGTTCATAAAGATGACATGAGATAATCGATTGTCATTTTGGGTAATCGATTACCACTGCAAAACTTTGTTTTTGAAAACCACTAGAATAATTGATTATCTTAAGTGGTAATCGATTATCCTTGGTAGTTTCAACTCAACTCTTCATTTCTAACTCAACTTTCGAAAATCTTTTTAAATAGAACTCAGTTTCCAACTTCAAAAGTACCTTTTTAAGATTCAGAGTTCTTGTGATGTGACTGCAAAGTGGTGCTCTATGAGATTCTTAAAAATAGCTTTGAAAAGCCTAGTATGAGTGAGCGATAACTTTTTCTAAGTGAATTCTTAGAAGATTGAGTGATGTGTTGTTGCTAGGAAAGTTGGTCATCCTCTGTGTGACTTAGGGGGAGTTTTTGTTCATCTCTTGTGGTTGCTTAAGAGAGGTGTTTTCTAATCCTTTACTCTTTTATAAATTGTTTGTACTCTGATTATTATAGTGATTGAGTTAATTTCTTTGTTTAAGAGATTAACAACTGGACATTGGGTCTTTTGATCTAAACCATTATAAATATCAGTGTTTATCTTCTTCCCTAAACTCTTTATTTATTTGCACTTGCATTTAAAATAACAGTGACTGTAAGTTAATGAGTAAAATTTTGAGAAAATTTTTTAAATCTCTTAAGTTTTATAAAAATCCAATTCACCCCCCTATTGGTTTTTGACCATTGTCTAGTCATTCCGCTGCGCGATACCAACAAGTCTGAACTAAAGACTTGAAGCCTTTTTTCCTTCTATCTACCTCTTGCCATGAAGAGGTTCTTAGATCCATTGGAGAAGTCAATACTAGGATCTCCAATTTAGAAACAATATTTGATGAATTCACTCATACTAATGATGATGATGACATGAGTGCAGAATTTTAGGGGGGGCTAGTTGTTAAGTTTACTGTTATTGCTTCTTCTGTTATGAACTTTTCTTTGAATAACAATTCTCTATGTCATATTTGTCTTGTGTGCTCTTTAACTCTAATTCTTATCTGATTAAGTGGGAGTATCTTTCAAAAGCCCTTTTTATCTTTTGATCAAAATAAGGGGAGAAAAAGTTTAAAGGGTTCTTTAACTATTAATAATTTTTCCTATAAGTTGCCTAAATGCAGGAATTACAAAAACTTAAACATATATTTGATCGTCATCAAAAAGGGGGAGATTGTTGACAAAAGAAGAAGATTGATTAAAAAGATTTTGATGATGATAAAGATATTGAAGAAAATACTTGAAGATATTGAAGACAATACATTTTATATTTAAAGTTCTTATTGTAATAGACTTAACTTTCTCTGGTTAGTTGTAAGATTGTTAGAATAATAGTCAGCTCGCAACTCCTCTAAGAAAAACTAAATTTTCGCAAAAATCAGTGTGGTAATCGATTACCAACTTATGATAGTCTGCCGCGATTATTTTGGTCATTTGGCCTTAGTTTAAGACCCGAGGCATATTTAGCCGAGGTAAAAAGGGTTCACCTTTCTGCCTCGGTTCTTACTCGAGGCATATCTCATCATTACTGCCTCGGTTCTGATACCAACTGAGGCATAAAATACGTTAAAAATTTAAAAAGAAAAATAATTCAAAAATGGTTGAAACTTGCAAGAACACGAGCAAGCACAATATGTGAGCTTCACTGGAAAATGCCTCCATTATCATTCGCAGATCTCCTTACGTTTCAACCACCATCAATAGAAACCACCTACGAGTGTTGCGTCTCATTGACCCAGAACGCAACTCTGCCAGTTCGCAAAACATCACCATGGTCATAGTCGTCAGCCTATAGCTGAAAAACTCGAGTCTTTACCCACCACCTCGCGCATCCAAAGTCCGATGCCAACAACCATTCAATCAACCACTATTCGAAGTTCATCTGCACCCAAATGTGAGGAAACGCAGCAAGACGAATCCCAACCCTACAGGAAAAGCACCTAAGAAAATGGATTCAAATCGCAAAATGGAAACGCAAAAAATACCCCAATATGCGGACAAAGGTGGCGCAGCTACTCTTCTCATCGGAGGAGGCGCAACGCCGGCAGCAGGTGGAGAAGGCAGGCACGACGGCAGATCTACGATGGTGGGTCGCGGGACTGAATAGAGAAGATGAGATTTTGCGCACCAAAGATTGTTTTCGCGCACAATGAAGAAGATGGATTTGTTTCTGGATTTAGGGATATTTAACCCACCTTCTGCTTCGGTTCAATTAAAAATCGAGGCATATCAACATCAACATATTTCGCCTCGGCTCCTAACACCCAGGCCATAGAGTTCAAAAAAAAGAAAAAAAAGTATTTAGTAGGCCACTTTACTACCTCGGGTTAGTAACAACCGAGGCATAAACTAACTTTACTGCCTCCGGTCAGTAACAACCGAGGCTAAAACTGACTTTACTGTCTCGGGTCAGTAATAACTGAGGCATAAAGCTTTTGTTTTAAATTCAAAAATTCCAAGTGGCGGGAGGGGGCAAAATTGAGAGAGGCTTTAGGTCTCTGGTCACTTAGAACTGAGTCATAAGACAGGTTTCTGTCTCAGGTCAACTGATAACCGAGGCATAAAGCGTTGCATAAATTACAAAACTATCACCGCTTATTTATATGCCTCGTTTATGCTATAACCGAAGCAAAAGCCCAAGTTAGAAAGCCCAAAGTGCACTAGTGTATGCATATTAGAAATTGGAATAATGATGGTGTTTTGGTGTAAAAAATTTGTGAAAGAATTGTTTAGTGTTTGTATTCTATTTTCAGTTTTGCCCAAGAGTGCAAATGATTTAAGTAGGAGGGTGTTACGAGTCCCCAAGTGCTCATGTTTTTCGAGCTTAAGAACACTTCTTTAAGGGTAGCTAGTGTCATTCTTAGCATTTTAGAACCTTTCTTACGTAGATTAGATAGCTAGGCCTTGAGTTGAATTTTCTTTTAATTACTAGTTTTAGCCTATTTTAGTGATAATGTAGAGTAGACGAGAATGTCCTAGATTTTCTTAGGTTCTTTTAGTCCTAGTCTAATCTTAGTATTGTTTTAACCTCAAATGGGTAGTTTAAATACTTGGTTAGTAATAGAATACGGTAGTTTTAATTCATTTAAATAGATTTTGAATAATTACTTTTATATTCTGACTTCAAAATTAGAATAATATTTTTAATTGTCATTTTTAGTTAGCCTTTAATTGTTTTTCATTAGTTACAAGTAGACTTTATTTTCTTTAGTTTTAGGTAGCATTTACCTTAATATAATTAGAAGTACATTGTCTTAGCTCATTAGTAAATAATTTCATACACTAATAATCATCTTTTTTCATTTGTTAACGAAATTTTAGGTACATTTAAGTGAGGCAAGGTGACTTATAATTGAAAGTAAAAAGCCTGCACTAAGGTGGATGTGAACCGAGACCATTTTTCACCTAATTTGGACTGCACCAGCAAGCTTAACTTGATGCATTATGATTGGAGAAAGGTTGGACCCGTGAACCTTAATATGCTGCAACCAGTAAGAAATTCCAATGGGCTACCTGAAGAGCTGGAACAACCCATCACTGTCAGACAATAAGGATAGAAGCACTTGTTGGACCTACAACCTGTTGCACCTGGAAATGAAATTCAACTAAGATATCAACACTAAGAGTTACCTGTTGTAGAGAATTTTTATTAACTTGTAATTGTAGTTTAATCCAGTCAGTAAGTAGATAGGAATAAATAAGAGTCATGTAGAATGAAAAGAGAGTTGAGTTCGGGGAAGCTTGAACAGAAAGAAATCTTAGAGGAGCATGAAGAGCTAGATGCACATTGCTACAGAGTTCAAGTTCGTCATTGTGTGGTTGTTTAACTTAATCATCCAAGGATTTCTACATTACATAGTTAAGCAAAGAGAATTGAGGTTTAGATTTCTTGATTTTACTCTTAGTTTTATGATTCATAATCGTTGAACTCCAAAGTGAGGCATAGGTTGTGGATTCAGATTTTCTTTGGTGATCTCTGTAATAACATTATTGTTCAATTGTTTCCATTAAATTTCATCGTTCAATCACTTCTATTTTCTGTCCAAATATGTTTCAATTGTGTATGTTTCATTTACAAATTGGATTTGTCTCATGTTCAATATGAACTTGATTAAGTTTTTGTAAAATTCTGAGTTATAATACATGCATAGCCACTACCTCAACTTAGTGAGGATATGAAGCCTACAATTACACTCTAGATGTGCAAAGTAGCTCTTGAAGAATCAAAAGCATAATCTAGTTCATGTGAGCAAAAAGCAGAAACTGATTTGGTGATCATTTTCGGTTATGATACTCTTTCATTCGAATTTTCATTGTTCAGGTGTTTTCTCTATTGCATTGTGTTTGATCTATGCTCACTAAGCTTCCATAAACCTCTTGAACTCAATTCGCACACACTAAAACTCAGAATTTGATGAATTTCACTTTTACTGTTATTATCGTTAATTGGGGTTTAGGTTTGGGAATTTTTGCAATTCGCATTTTAATTTCAAATTAGTAGTTTTGTATGTTGCATTTATGAATACATGTATGTTTTACATCATTTTCAGCATTAAATACACGATAGCATTGCATCAATTTAATACACTGTTCAACATTTAGTTTTGTTTTTGAGTTCATGTGCACCGTAGTTTGTATATGCATTTTCAATCACATTCGTTAGGAATTAAGTATATAGAATCGTATGGACAAGTTTTTTAGCTCAGTGTTGCATGAAACTAGTTGCATTCACTTTCATCAAACATATAGAGTCCAACTAGATTTCTTTTAAGCTTCTCGTCAAACAATTGTTGTGCATTCAATTTTACATCATTTTAAGTACATCCAAAGCCTTTGCATTCATTCTAGACAGTTTTAGACTAGTGTTATTAATTTCCCCGCTCGAATCATATCATACACTCATAGATTGCTCAATTTATTTATTGTATATGCGGATTGATCCTTGATCCTTGGTTAGCCCTATATTGCACTAATAGAGAAATATAAGCATTTGTATAGGCTTATGCCGTTAAAGCTCTATCAAAGATATAAAAATAATAATAATGCCAATTACCACAAAACATGAGAGGAACAATCGAACAACTCACATAAGGGATTTCAATAGTTATTAAAAGCCCGACGTTGTTATACAATAGGAAAATGGTATAATAACATCCATTTTTGACAACTTATCTCACAACATGACGTGGCATCTATTTTTTAATTTTTTTTCAATTTTCACGTTGGTGTTTTTGGAAGAAAGCGGAAGGAAAAAAAGTAAAAAGCGGGAGTGAAAATTGGTGGAGAAAAAACAAAAAGCGAAAGTGCAAATGGTTGAACTAAAAAGTATCTTGTTCGTCGTCTTCAACCATTGATGTTCATCTTCAATCGTCATTCTTCATCTTCAACCCCTATTTTTTAAAAACCCTTCTTCTTCTTCTTCGTCGCAACAGTGTGGGTTTACCCATTGGACGAAAGCTTCGACGATTCGGCGTTCGTATCCATTAGGGTGAAAAGGAGAGATTTTTGTTGTGGTTTGTAGTTTCTTTATCGTTGTAGTGGCGTAAATTTGTGGGTTTCATCTTTGTGGTGAAATCTAATTGGGGCCGCTTCTTCGAAAGATGTGTGGTGGTAAGTTGTATTTATTTTTGCGTATTGCTTGTGATTATTTTTTGTGTAAAAAGCAGGAACGAAGATGGGTTTTGTTTTAAATGTGGGTTGTTGAGGTTAGGGTTAAGATTATGTGTTCTTATTTTGGTTGTTGTTGTTTCTGAAATGTTTTCGCTTACATTTTTCTTGGATTAAGTCAGTAAACTGTAAATCCACACATGTGCTTACTTAAAACTTAATATCTGTGAACCCATGTTGTATGATTTGCACATTAGATATCCCTAGTAGTTATAATGGAGTATGAGTGATTTTGCATTTGTTGACTTATTGAGTAAATTATAAATCCACACTTAAGATATAATTATTACGAAAACTTGCTCTATGATTTGCACATTAGATATCCATATTAGTTATTGTTGAGTAGAGATGATAATCATTCATTGGTTTACTAAGTAAACTGTAAGTCCAAATATGTGCTTACTTAAGAATTCGTAACTGCGAACCCTTGGTCTATGATTTGCACATTGGTTACCCCTATTAGTTATAGTTGAGCATAAGCATCATGTTGATTCTATAAATACTTGCATAAGCATCATGCATTAGTATTCTCATCTGCTAGTACAAGTCAAACCTACAATTCACCATGCCTAGAAGACAACAAACAACCCCCTCGGATGATGAAAACTCCACCCCACCTACTTCATCATCTCCCAATGCCTTGAATCATGGAAGGCTTGAAGTATGGTTTGAAGGCCATGAAGAAAGAATTCAGACTTTCTTGATTGAAATCAATAGGAAGCAAATAATTCTTCCTAAGGTGATTCGCATGTCGTGGCTAAGGGCAAAGAACTTTGGCACCCTTGAGCAACATCTCAACGCTAAAAAATTGAAGACATTCCTTGAGCTTTCGAGCAAGGTGTATCCGAATTTGGTGAAGGTGTTCTATGCCAACCTCAAGTTCAATAGTGGCATTCTCAAAACAAGTGTCAAAGGTGTGGACATGGAAATCACTAGGCAAACATTTGGCCTAAGGCAAAGAGGTGTGCAAGTTCGTAAGGGTGAAACTAGTGCAGTGGATGAATTCAACAAAGTGCAATATTTCAACCAATGTGTGCATAATCAAGGTGAGCAAACTAGAAATTTCCATGTGGGAAGGCTTCATGTGGAGGAAAGGTTGCTAGCTATGGTGGTGACCAAAATCATCATGCCTAGGGGGAGCAATCATGCAACCTTAAATGAAGGAGATCTTGTGGTGATGTACTATATTCAAAATGGTGTGATGGTGGACTGGACATCCACCATCCGTGACCACATGATAAAAGCAAAGAGGCTCACGGATTCCAAGCTTCCATATGTGGTGCTAATCTCCAAGTTCATTGAGCAATTTGGTGTGGATGTGGAAGGACAACTTGAAAAGTCTACTGGTCTTCTAAATCATGTTTCCACAATGAATATGCACAAGATGAGATTCACCAAGATAGACAACACTTGGCTGGTTGAAGGAGATTATGGTGCAAATATTGAAGTTGGATCCAATGACCATGAAGTGGAAACTAGTGGAGGAAACCAAGGGGAAGATGAACCCCATCACATGGCAATTGAGCTTTATAACCCTCCTAAGAACATTGGACCTACATACTCCCAGTTTAAGAGAATGGTTCTCAACCAACTTCAAAATCTGAACATGGCACAAAATACACACCATGTTTATTGCACAACAAGGTTCCAAGACCTGGATGACCAGCTGCATAATGTTCATGACCTCCTTTCAAATGTCTACAATAGAGATAATGTAAGACCCGTGAAAAATAAATAAATAAATAAATATTTATTTAATAAATGCGAGGGCGGGAATCTCTAAGTTAATTAATGTGGAAAGAGAAGATAAGGAATAGTACTAGCTCAAGTGGTTGAGAGTACTTGATTATATAAAAAGATTTGGATTCAAGTCTTGTGTATGACAACCATTGTGGAAGGTGAGGAGAGACGTTAGCCTTCATTGAAGGAAACTAGAAGGGCTACAAACGGTCAAGTAAATGACAATTAATGGTCATTTACCTCTTCCATTTAATTTTCATTTTTCTTAGTAATGTTAGTGAAATACTTAGGTTAAGATCAAAGTAAAGAGGAAACAATAAGGTTTTGGTGGTAGAGCTGTCAAAATGGGTTGGAACCCACGAGCCAACCTGGCTCACCACGAGGCCAAGTTGGGTTGAAAATTTTTTACAAATTTTAATACGGGTTGATTTTTTACCCAGCTCATCTAGAACCCGGCTCACCTGGGTTGAACCCATGGTGAGCCGGGTTGGCTCACCAACCCGCATATAAAATGGTCACACAAGTGTTTTTTATTTTTTTTATTAAGTTGGACTTTACATTTGGGTCATGTTAGGTTATTTTTTTATCCAACACATAAATAATTTGTATTTTTTTTATTTTGGTTTGTATTTGGATTGCGTTAAAGTTTATTTATATTATAATTACAATTTACTTTTGACTAAAAAAAATAAAAAAATTTATATTTTTTTAATTAAGTGGACCCGTGAGCCAATCCATTTAACCCGCCAACTCGTAGTGGGCTGGGTCGGGTTAAAAAAATTTTGGTTCGCTAAAAAGTGAGCCGGGTTGGGTTGGCTCACTAAATCATCAACCCGTAGTGGATCGAGTCGGGTCGGGCTGGGTTACCGATTTTGACAGCTCTGTTTGGTGGGGATTCAATTGTGGATTGACAAAGGAAGAGTTTTCCAAGCACACATTTAGTGTGGAGGCAAATGTGTGACTCTTTGGAGCAAAAAGAACTCTAGAAGAGCTTTGATACGGGAAATTCAGGTTAGAGGAGCTGTCATTTCTTGTTTTAATGATATTATATGCAATTGTGTTATATATTGATGCGTGAAAGCTTTCGCATGAATCAAATTCTCGTATCGTTTAACTTCTTGAAGCTTTCGTATGTGGTTTTAGAGAGAGTATGTATGTGTTTGTGGTTTCCGTAGTATTGAGTTCTCTTTGTGACGCAATAATTGTTATGATTATCATGATTCTTCTTTTTTGCTTGACAGATGTTTAGAGTTTTTCTTCTAAATACGACATACTTAATATTATTCTTATTATTAATTTTATTTATTTTACCGTTATTATTATTTATTATTACTATTATTATTTTCTTTTACTATTATTATTATTATTTTATTTTTATTATTTTATTATAATTATAATTATAATATTAATTATTATTATTATTTCTATTATTATTATTATTGTTATTTTTATTATTATTATTATTATTATTATATTCTTTTATTTTATTTTATTTTACAATTATTAATATTATTAATATTCTTATTATTATTAATATTATTATTCTTATTCTCATTATTATTATTATTATTTTATTTTTATTAT
>Ga0099822_1002306_pt1 | contig 23631 bp, 10 predicted proteins | sample CowpeawhiteBW_FD_76839 | JGI IMG/M metagenome (GOLD analysis project Ga0099822, IMG submission 76839) | Root nodule microbial communities of legume samples collected from California USA - Cow pea white BW | ecosystem: Host-associated > Plants > Roots > Nodule | place: USA: California | collected... | reverse complement strand
CTTAGAATTTCATAAAGTTTGTTCCAAAAATCTTGTTGAATAGGTAATCTTGAAGTCCCTTTAGGAAGGGTAGAAGGTTGTTTTGAAACATGTGACTGTTGTTAGAAATCATAGGAGCGCAAAATATAAAGCCTTTTTCACTCATCTATAACAATATATAGAGAATAGACACAATCAATCATCAGTTAACGTTATTTTAATACAGTAGAAAATGTATTTTTTTATTTATTCTTGTAAATATTTTATAATTACTTGTTGATTAACCTTTAAATGTATTAGAGATTTCCTTCCTTCATACTTATTGCATTTACATTGTCACGTGCTTGCTGAAAAAAAAAATTGTCATATGCTTCTTCATCTCTTTGATTTGATTATCTAATTGTTGTCTATTAAATGAAATTTTCAAAATGGTTTATAAATTTTAGATCTTTACCCTTAATATTTTGCCACTATAGAAGAGGTTTGTAGTTATTTTAGACAAAATTTAACATCTACATTGGGATAGATTAATATCTCTCGTAGTAGTAGTAGTCGACTTGATTAATTTTATTATAACATGAAATTATTTGTACCCTCAATCATATAAAAATGCATCCTTAAAAAGAATTATTAAGATAAATCAAGATTGTAAAAAGTTTAATTTGGACCTTTTGAAATAAAATGAAAAGTAATGAAAGGCTAAAAAATAATCAAGGAATTAAAAAATAAATAAAAGATATTAAAAGGAAACATTAGTTGTTCTGTAAAAAAAATATTGATAACATTGACTTGACCAATATAATAACGATAAGTCCAATGAATATCTTTGATATATTCCTTTAGTTGTACGTTATTTTTGTTATGATTTTTTGTTTCTTCTATTTTTTCTTTATATTTAAGAATATATCATTTTTATAAAATTATTTTATCTTTTAGGGATGAACAAAATTAATCTAACTAAACTTAACTATAATTATCTGTATTATATTAAAGTAACAAAAAAAATTATATTTAATAAAAATTAAATATTCAAGTAAAAAATAATAATAAAAATTAAACAGTATTGTTTTACCGTTTAATTTTCTTATTTTTCTTCAATGGCATCTTACCCTAAACACCGCGCAGACTCCATTTTTCAATTCAATAACCACCATTGAGACAATGATCGTGAGCTTCTCATCCCCGTCACTACTAAATAAGGTCATGTCGCCTTGCTCTCGTCGTCCCTCCTTACCCCCCTTCACTGCAATTATAGCATTTCACATCCCACCTAATTGGTATGTTTTTTTTTTTAACATTAACCCTAACTAACATTTTATCCTTCTCTTATATGTCTTTTGCATTCTTCTCATTTTTTTATACTCAAAGCTTCACTATTCCCATTTCAAATATTTTTTTCATCGTCTTATAATATTTTTCTTAAATATTTAGACTTTTACAAATTTCGGAACTTTATGCTCCCCACTTTGACAAAATAGTTATTTGTGTGAAAGGTGAATACAAACAAATTTAAGCTTGTCCTTTGAATTTTTGTTATTGAAAGTATACAGTTTATATTATTAACACTTGCTATATTTAATTTGCGAAAAAACATTATGTTTCAATTGTTTAAGAGGGACCTTGCGATTGTGGTGTTGGTGCTAAAAAAACTGTTGGGTATGACAATTTTTGTGCACATTACAAAGCAACTCTCCTTTTGCTCTACATTAATTAATTATGAAAGTGTGAAATTTTCCTTTAAATTTTCTCCTCTTTTTTTGAAGGTGTTTTAAAATTCAGCACAACTAAAGAGTATTTCAATTCAGTTTGGTTCGATTTGGTTTGTTTGGTTCAATGCAGTTCGGTTCGGTCTGGTCTGATTCGATTTAGTGTGGTCCGATTCAGTGCGGTTAGATTTGGTCCGGTTCGATTTGGTTCGGTTCGGTTCATTGGGATGCGATTCGGTTCGGTTCAATTCGGTTTGTTTTAGTTCGCTTCGGTTCGGTTCAGTTTAATCCAGTTTGTTTTGGTTCAGTTCGGTTTGGTTCGGTTTAGTGCGGTTCAATTTGGTTCGGTGCGGTTCAATTATGTCCGGTTTGGTTCAGTTTGGTTCAGTTCGGTTCGGTCTGGTTCAGTTCAACTCAGTTCAATTTGGTTCGGTTCAATAAAGGATATATAATTAATTTTTAAAATAGTTCTTAAATGTAAATTGGAAAATAAAAATGAACGTAAAAGAGGTTTTTAAAACAATTGTTGCAGACAAAAGAGATTTTTAGACTAACGGTTAAAAGTAAACTATTTATAAAATAATAATTAAGGGTAAAATTGGAATAACGAAATATGAACACAAAAGAGGGTATCCTCTTTATATATTGTTATAGATGAAAAAAAATAATCTAAAACTTAACTATAATTATATGTATTATATTAAAGTAAAAAAAAAAAAAGCTATTGTTAATAAAAATTAAATATTATAGTAAAAAAATTAATAAAAATGAAACCACATTATTTTACCGTTTATTTTTAAAAAATTGAACTTCTATCGGTTAACTGCTCACTAATTGAATTATGTATTTTATTTTCTCATCTTTTTTCAATGACCTCTTATCTAAAACACCATGCACACACAATTTTTTAATTCAATCACTACCATTGAGACAATGATCGTTAGCTTCTCATCCCCGTCACTACTACATAAGGCCATGTGGTCTTGCTCTCGTCGTCCCACCTTACCACCTTCACTACATTTCTAACACCTCACATCTAACCCAACAAATATGTCTTATTTTGAACCTTAACTCTAACTTACATTTTAGCCTTATGTTATATGTGTTTTGCATTCTTCTCATTTTTTCATACTTAATGCTTCAATGCTCCCATTTCACTTTTATTTTTCATTGTCTTATAATATTTTTCTTAAATATTTAGGTTTTTACCAATTTCGGAACTTTATGTTCACCACTCAGACAAAATAGTTATTTGTGTGAAAGGTGAATACAAACAAATTCAAGCTTGTCCTTTGGATTTTTTTTTTATTGAAAGTATACAGTTTGTTTATGTTATTGTTTATACACTTGCTATATTTAATTTGGGAAAACAACATTATGTTTCAATTGTTTAAGAGGGACCTTATGATTGTGGTGTTGGTGCCAAATTTTTTTTTGGGTATGTCATTTTTTGTGCACATTACAAAGCGACTTTTTTTTTGTTCTATATTAATTAATTAATTATGAAAGTGTAAAATTTTCCTTTAAATTTTCTCCTTTTTTTTTCTGAAGGTGTTTTAAAGCACAACAAAAGAGTATTTTAGTTCAGTTTGGTTTGATTCAGTTTGATTTGGTTTGGTTTGGTCTAATTCGGTCTGGTCCGGTTTGGTTTAGTGCGGTCTGGTTCAGTGCGGTTCAATTCGGTCCGGTTCGGTTCAGTTCTGTTCAATCTGGTCTGGTTCGTTTCGGTTCAATGCTGATCGGTTCGGTTTAGTGCGGTTCAATGCAATTCGGTTCGATCCAGTCCGATTCAGTTTGGTTCAGTTCGGTTCGGTCTAGTTCGGTTCAGTTCAGTTAAGTTCAATAAAGGATATATAATGAATTTCGAAAATAGTTGTTAAATGTAAAATTAGAAAAATAAAATATGAAGGTAAGAGGGGTTTTTAAAACAACAGGTGCAGACAAAAGAGATTTTTAGATTAACGGTTAAAAGTAAACTATTTATAAAATAATTAGTTTTTAAAATAATAATTAAGGGTAAAATTGGAATAACGAAATATGGACACAAAAGAGGGTATCCTCTTTATATATTGTTATATATAAACGACATTAATCTAACTAAACTTAAGTATAATTATTTGTATTATATTAAAATAAAATAAAAAACTATTTTTAATAAAAATTAAATATTATAGTAAAAAAAATTAATAAAAATTAAATCGTATTATTTTATCATTTTTTTAAATTGAACTTTTATCAGTTAACTGCTCATCACTAATTTAATTATGTATTTTATTTTATCATTTTTCTTAAACGACCTCTTATCTCAAACACCACGCACAATCTATTTTTTAATTCAATCACCACCTTTAAGACAATGATCGTGAGCTTCTTATCTCCATCACTACTATATAAGGCCATGTCGTCTTGCTTTCATCGTCCCATCTTACCACCTTCACTACAATTTTGACACCTCACACCCGCCCAACTGATATGTCTTATTTTGAACCTTAACCCTAACTAACATTTTATCTTTCTCTTATATGTCTTTTGCATTCTTCTCATTTTTTCATACTTAATGCTTCAGTGCTTCCATTTCACTTTTCTTTTTCATCGTCTTATAATAGTTTTCTTACATATTTAGGTTTTTACCAATTTCGAAACTCTATGTTCTCCACTTTGACAAAATAGTTATTTGTATGAAAGGTGAATACAAACGAATTCAAGCTTGTCCTTTGGAATTTTTTTTATTGAAAATATACAATTTGTTTATGTTATTGTTTATACACTTGCTATATTTAATTTGGGAAGAAACATTATGTTTCAATTGTTTAAGACGAACCTTACGATTGTGGGGTTGGTGCTGAAAAAACTTATGGGTATGACATTTTTTGTGCACATTACGAAGCGACTCTCCTTTTGTTCTATATTAATTAATTAATTATGATAGTGTAAAATTTTCCTTTAAATTTTATTCTTTTTTTAAGGTGTTTTAAAGCACAACAAAAGAGTATTTCAGATCAGTTTGGTTTGGTTTGGTTCGGTATGGTCTGGTTCGATTTAATACGGTTTGTGTTCAGTGCAGTTCGATTTAGTTTGGTCCGGTTCGGTTACGTGTTTTTGGTTCGGTTCGGTTCAATGCGGTTCAGTTCGGTTCAATTTAGTGTGATTTAATTCGGTTCAGTGCAGTTCAGTTTGGTGTGGTCCGATTCAGCTTGATTAAGTTCGATTCGATTGAGTTTAGTTCAATAAAGGATATATAATGAATTTTTAAAATAGTTGTTAGATGTAAAAATAGAAAAATAAAAAAAACGTAAGAAAGATTTTTAAAACAACTATTGCAAACAAAAGAAATTTTTAGACTAACAATTAAAAATAAACTATTTATAAAATAATTATGGATAAAATTAAATTAATGAAATATGGACACAAAGAAAAATATCCTCTTTGTATATCGTTAGTTATAGATAAATCTCGCATTTTAAAATATTTCCAAAATGAAAATTCAGTTACCGCCAAGGCACATAACACACCGTGGTTAATCAAATTTGATTGGCTCGGGTAGTCAACCCGACCCGAATTGTTCCTTCAAGCTGAATCCGACCCTATCCGTGTTTTTACGACCCATCTTCTTGCGAGGCAAAATTGAAACCCTCTGCGGTTGAAGGAAACTACGCCAGAGCAGATTCCGTGGTCATTGGCAGCACCAAAAGCTCTACGGCGTAAATGAACGGGGCGGCGGGGTTGCCATTGCCGGCAAATTCGTCGCCATCAGTGATCAACATGTACAGAATCAACAGAGTTACGGAGCGTTTGGCTTGGCTTGCTCAACCTGGCAACCGAGGCGATCCTAAAGAATTTTATAACCACTGCCTCTCCCTCTCTCGGTATTTCTATCTCCTTATACATTCTAATTATTTATTTTTCTCTTCGCCGGAAATGTATCAGCTTACTTCTAGTCACAGATTCTAAATGTATATTGCGTTTTAGTTGAAGCACCTTAGTTGGATCAAATTCTGGTGGTGGTAGGTCTTAAACTGTATTTTCGAAGTATTGCGTTTTACGAGTGGGTAGTGAAAATTTATACTGGAAATCAGTAGAGTTCTTGTGGTGCACATTGTTGCTATGGCAGCAATGAAATTCGTTATCCTTAGCTTCTAAGCCATCACCTTTGAGTTTGGAGTTTTGGCTTTTAGCTCAAGGGAACAATGGATTTTTATTATCTGTATGACTAAATAAATAAACAGCTGAAAAAAATGTTAGGTTTGCATGGAATGCCCATGTTTTGTTAACTTTCTGTTTTAGATGTGCTGGCCTTTTACTAGGTTTATTTTTGACGTTTTACAGAGGCATTGATTATGCACTTGCCAATGGGGAAATTCCGGGCAATGCTCATGAGCTGCCTTTGCTGGTGAAGCAGGTGATTTTCATGGCACTGTGTGGGTGTCTCTTGTTAACTTTTTTTTTTTTTCAATGACGGAACCAGGAAGAAGTTTCATCAGTTTTTTTCAATTATGGTGTGCATGTATGTTGAAAGCTTTTACTTTTTCCCTTTCCATGTAGATTTGTCAACTAAAGAATGATGAACTTTCGCAAGCTGCTATGATGGTGTTGATGATATCTGTAAAGGTAAGTTCATTTTTCCATGTTGTTGCTCATTGCTATCAGTAACTTGTTGAATTTGCATTTTCTACGACTAGTGAAAACCTTGGTTTGGATAATTGAGAAGAAGACCAATTAATTGATCTTGAGGTGCATAATTGGTGTTGACTACAGGATAACTAAGTGAAGGTTTTCAGGAATTGTTACCAACTACATGATGTTCTTGCATTTTGGCACAATAATTGCGTTGAAACTATCAAAGCAGGAAGTTTATACTGATATCTGAATCTGAATAGTTCTCTAGTTCTTGAAGAATTTTGGATGTTTTATATCGTAAGTTGAATCTGAATGAAAATGGGACATAGTATTTATACCAGTTTTTCTGTGCTTACCTATAATATGTTTCTCAAAAGCATCCCGAAGTTATGCACCATGACATTTATGCAGTTTTGTATTTCCTACCTACTGACACTTTCCATCACTGTAGGGTGCCTGCGAAATTGGATGGTTCCAAACGAAAGAATCACAAGAACTTCTTACTATTGTGGATGAGGTTTGCTTATATGTTATTGTTTTCATCTTTTTCTATCTGGTGGATTCTAATTTTCATGTTTTTTACCGTCATCTTTTTGTAGTATAGATCGGAAAAGTCTACAGCAGTATGGGGAGTATAAATGCTACACGTACACAATGCAATTCTGAAATATCAACTATTATGGAGAAGTACGGTCCTATCGTATGAGCTATTTCTGCATATCTTCACTTACACCTTTTCTTTTACTTTTCAAATAGACAAGAATATTTTACTTTTGTGTATTTTTTGCATCTAACAAGTTACAGTTATCACCGTAGACAAGAATGTTAACCAGGAAAAAATGAAAGGACCTATAAGAAATAATGCATCTGAATTTATCACGTTATCTGATGTGAAATAGTAATATTTTACTTATGTGGATTTTCAAGCAGGTTCTATCCTAATGTTAAACTGGGTTCAATACTTGCATCAATTGAGGCCCAGGTTGTTCCTCTTGAGTTGTCAATTCAGTTCTTATTTTGTTGAGAACATATTTAATATTATTTTATCTGCAATGCAGCCTGGATATGGAGCCTCTCTGGTTGATTTTCATATTACCAAGAGTGAATTTGTTAAAGACAAAATTGTAAGAATTGCTCGAATTGACTTGTTAAACTGGGGCTATATAGTATTATATATTATCAGAATGCATTGCTCATTGTCTATATTTTATAATTTTTTGTTATCAGAATTAACCTATACCTTCAAATTAGGATTTTGGGAATCATAGAGTAATATGAAATTTTCTTTCCCTCTCCTCATATCGAAGATGTTGCATGCTTCATTTTTTATGTAATGTTTAACATATTTTAGATTCTTTTGTACCATCAATCACCGTCTATTTTCCTTTCAGTAACAATAATAGTATATCATTGTTGTTTTTTATTTGTAATTTGAATACACCCAATATTATTATTATTTTTTGGTTCATGTTCTAAGTTATATTACTTATTTCAACTTGCAGTTTTTATTGGTGGCACAGTTAGATAACATTGAGATATCAGCATGCCTCATAAGTCCTCCGCAAGTGAAGTATGGTTGCTATTAAACATATTAAACGTGTGGATGGATTCTACTTTGATGCTGACTGACCTTTTTATTGCATGGTGTAGTTTTCTCCTCAATGGAAAAGGAGTAGCCAATAGGACTTATGTTCAAATGGTCTGTTGCATATTTGCTCACACATTCTTAAGATTTAGTATAGACTTTTTTGTACAGTTTGGCGTAAACTTTATCTGTCATTTTGTTAATCAGGATCCTGGACCTCAAATGCCAACTGATGTGACTGGTATGCTTAAATTTGGGACAAATCTTCTTCAAGCTGTGGGCCAGTTCAATGGTAATCGTTTAAAACTACTATTCTTCCCTATCATCCTTGTAGTTTTCAAAATCAGCATCTTTCTGAATTGTAAGCATTATCATTGTAAAGGTCGTTACATTGTACTCGTCGCCTATATGAGTTTTACACCCTTGCAAGAAGATCCGGTTCTTCAAGATTATCTCCAGCCTGTTGTTACCTCTATTGATTCTGGTATGAGTTGGATATTTATAATGACTGTACTCAAGAAAAACCCTAAATCTTATTATGATTTGTATTAATCCACCATTGACAATTCATTGTTATTCTTTTACCTGTAACAAGATTCAGATATTATTGAGGGGGCTTCACAGATTTCGCTAAATTGTCCAATAAGGTATGTGTTCAAGATACTGATCAGTGATCACTTCTTTTTATTCCTTTGCTTTGGCTGTTGCTAGATTTCCCATCTTTAATATAGTATCATAGATGGCATTTTTTGTTGGAGATCCATTTTAGTCTCTCACTGTCTATTGATGTAGTGCATTAGAAATATAGCCCTTTACAGACCTTCAATTTGAAGAATTACGGAGTTAGTTATTTGTGCTCTTATCTATTGTGTGTTCAGAATTAATATGTTGATGGTCCAATACTGTTTTCATTAAATCTGGTTTTCTATATTTGTGTTTGAATTTTAGTTAAAACTATTTTATGAATTGAATGTGGAAAGTCAGAGGTAACAAGTCCTTTTGTGAATTGTTGGTTTATTCCGTCAGTGCTATTTTTGCAGTTTCACTTTAGTGGAACTCATGCCCTGTTTTCACTTTTGGTGAATTTTTGCCTTTTTTTCTGCCTTTTCCTGTTGAGCTACAGTTAGATATGAATGAACAATGAACAATGATTATGTGGATGCCCCAAAGCACTTAATTGAATATCTACGGCATTAATAAATGTAAATTGTTAAAAATATTTTAGCGTGAAAGTTATCTTTTTATCTTGATTTCAATTTTTGTAATGATGTTTTCTATTAAATAACCATCATAATGAGTTTTATATTTATATTTATTCAACCAGAACCCAGCAGTCTGTTTCTTGTCCCAAAACCTTATTATATCACTTTCTAATTCTGATATTGTTATTTTGTAACTAGTACACTACAATATTATTGAATGCTGGATAATTGGTTCTTCCTGATATAGTTCTCCCTGCTTAGCAATTGTTGTTAGTTCACGTACATTCATACATATGCCTTTTGTGAATAACAATCTAATTGGACATATAAGTTTTGTTCACTACAGTTTCAGAAAGTTCTCATGATTTAACATTGTTTCTTAGTGTTGTCATTAGCTATAATTTTTTTGAAGTTTTCTATCTTCAAAGTATGGTTTCTCTATCACTCTTCTGTTATATTTATAATTTATTGTTAGGCTCAATGCCTTTTACTAGAATGCTTTACCGTGCAGAAATTTTGCTTAAGATAATTTGCTCAATTATATTTGAAGTACAATGGGGATTTTCACTATTTTCATGGTAGTTTTTTTTATAGAAGTTGATGTGTTGTGTTTCAATCTGTACAAACAGCTTTACACGTATTAAGACTCCTGTCAAAGGGCGATCATGCAAACATTTTCAGGTGACTCTTTCTGCACTAGCATCAGTTAATGTGGAAAAAACTTAGGGTGGGTCCTAACGTGTTTCTCTACACAAATATAAAAACTGGCTTTAGAAGTCTACTATCATGCGATAAAGCTAATTGTCACTGCTCGAATTTAGAGGATGACCAAAATTAGTGAAAGAGTGTCACCAACATTCCTCTAAAGTGAAAAATTTATGATTTGGTTAAATGTTACAAGTCTTTTTGTGTACTGTGGGTGGGTGCATGTATATATTTATATATTCCCCTTTGTGTCTTCCCTTCCTAACATTTTTTGTTCTGTTGTTACTGTAGTGTTTTGACTTTAACAACTTCATCAGTATCAATTCTAAAAGACCATCCTGGCGCTGCCCTCATTGCAATCAGTATGTTTGTTATGGTGATATTCGACTTGACCGAAACATGGTTGAGGTAAGTTGTTTTACTTTAATCCATCAATTTAGTTATCTATTGTTTATTGGCATCACCTGAAGATTGGGAGTGGAAATTTTAGTTTGTTTTTTATTTTGTTAATCTGGAACCTGCACCACGCACTTTCAAATTTTAAGGGACACCAAATTGACCCTAGGGTTAATGAAAGGTTGTAAAGATGTGAAATATAAACCTCTATTTTTTTTTTCTTTTTAAATAAAGATCCTGAAAAATGTTGGTGAGAGCATTACGGAAGTGATTGTCCTTGCTGATGGATCTTGGAAGGCAGTCTTGGAAAAGGATCATGATGTGGATAAGATGCAAAAGAAGGCCCCCAACCATGAAAAGGAACAAACTGAACCACAAGAATACACTTGCTCTCCTGCGACTGTTGACCTCACCGAAGATGATGATCATGTGGAGGCGATGGACTCTTCTGAAATTGTAGACAGAAAACCTCCCCAGGCATCTGTTCAAAGTCAGTTTGTCGCTCCAAATTCAACTTCCTTGGGTATGAACACTCCTGGTGTTAATCGAAATGTGGCTGCTCAATTAGATGACTTTTTGTCTGGGGTTTATATTGCCCGTAGTAGGTCTGATACCCCAATGGTTAATACTTTGGAGCTACCTGTTCTGCCTGATTCTATTTCTCCAGCATTTAATCAAGAATCTGCAGGTCGTGACAATAACCCTGCTGTTAACTCTGCCATGCGTAATCAAATTTCAGCACCAAACAATTTGCCGATGCAGATGAATCATATGAATTCAGTTAACGAGTATGGTAGGTCGTCCTCGGGGGCAAGACATATTAATAGAAGTCCAGTAGCTGTTCAGGCCCTCCCAGTCCAATCTCAGGCATTGGGACCACAGCAAAATCCACTAAATTTGAAGAATTCCCTGCTGTCTAGCAATTCCTCTTCTACTTCTCATATTTCTTTGCCCAGCTCTTCTACAGGAGATACTATGAAAGCCATACTTAGTGATACTGAAAGACAGCAACGTTTTTCTCGATCCCCAATGAATCTGCCTCAGGTCTCAGGTGTGAATTCACCTGCATTTCGGCATCACCCTGCAACACAGGTTGGTTTGTTGACTCTATGCCTACGTTTTGTACTAAATTATTACTACACGTTTTTAGTGGCTGCTTTTGAGGATACACTGAAACTTGCTGTCCGGTGTTTATGTTCCTTATAGTTCAGTGTTAGTATCTTGTGCCTTGAAAGGAAACTTGACAACTGAAACACTAGGTCATAATAACTATGTGCTGATCATAAATTGTATAATTTTTTTGGGTATGGTATTCAATTCCGGATAGGTAAGGTCAAGTACATAGCATAGCCCACATAGGGTTAAAAATCACTCAATCACCAGTGCCTTCTAGAAGCATTCAATCCAAACCACCTTAATCATTTTTCTGTCTTCTTTTTCCTTGATAGGTGTTAAACCAATATTTTCCTTATATATAATTGTTCCATATTGGATTAGTTTTTTGTGTGATTACATATCCATATTAGCATGCTCGTTAACTCTGTTAAGTAACAAGACTCTCCTGACCAACTACAAGGAAAATCAATTTGTGACTCCTGAGATTCTATTCTTACAAGTGACTAGAAGCTCTTCTCCATCTACGGACCTGTTTGGACAAGTTTGTCTGAGTACTTTTAGGAGAGAGAAAATAAAAAGAAATTAGTTTTTCATAAGTTAAAAGTAAATGAACTTATGTATAAGCTAATTTCTAGATGTTCTTTTATATAGTTTTTAATTTTTAATTTATACATAAACTAATTTTAGTGTTCCATTTTTATTTCCTTTTTTCTTTACCTCAGAAATGTTTGCCGAAAAACTTGTCTAAACAAACCTCAGGAATAGTCTGTTAAATTTCTTATCCAAGAAAAAGATCAGTGGGAAATAAGAAATTATATAGACGTCAGGGCAACTTCAGGATATGTGAATGTCCTATAATACTTCATATTGAGTTGCTATTTTTCATTTCTTGTACTGTAAAAATCATTGATGCCTGAATTTAATTTCTTTCACCATCAAGTTGAAAATCATTCATTAGAAGAACCTTAATTTTGAGTTACTTTGAGTCCATGGCTCTTGCACTCATCTTTTACATCTCATTGAAATCAGAATCGGGTACCATTACAGAGCCCGCCAACATCAACTCCATTGCAGAACACATCCAGACCTGGTTCATTATCTGATTTTAGAAATCAACACCTCCAGCATTCTCTGAATCGGCCACGACAGCATCCAACTTTCCGACCATCTACCACCCAATGGTCTCACATCCAGCAAGGTGTTCCACAATCTGGAAATTTACCGGCAGCAGGCCGGGCTGCTCCACCGCCTGCCAGACAAGGTATTTTCCATGCTAGGAATGTTCCGCCGGCTGCAACCACTGCTCATAGCCAACAATCTAGGGGTTTGGCTGCTAATCAGCCTCCTCCTAGACGGACAGCACCACTAGTTTCTCTCCAAAACCAAAGCGGTGTTGCAGGCACACCTTTTGCAACTGACAGTTTCCATGGAAGAGGAAACACAGCACAGTCAGTTTCTAGACCTGATGAATTATTCAGTACGCAAGCCGAACAGAATTGGGCTCCCACTGGACGAATGCGTGGAAGTCTAGATTTAAGTCAGCCTTTCGATGAGTCTATTGCACAGCGAATAATCACGCCAACACAAACTCAAAGTTCAAGGCCACCACCTCTCCGGCGAGCCACTGGGTCGACCCAACAGGATGTGCTTACGGCTAACAATAGAAATGCAAATGCTCACAATCGTCCTTCCACTTGATCACACTTCTGCAACTCTCTACTTTCTCATAGCCTTTGTTTTAGAATTGTGTCTGTATATAAACTTGTCTAGTAACAAATACAGAGAATTACATTCACAGCTTATTATCTGACATCCATGTTCAAGGTTTTATTTTCTGTTCTGTGAAATATTTTCTAACAACTTATTCTCGTACCGTTCTTTTTATTTCATGCCCATCGAAAGTGGGGATTTATTGAAGTTTTATCAGTAAATACTAAAACTGTAGTAAAATTAGTAAATATATGCGTAAGAGATTTTTAATTCAACAATGTTTTGTTCTTAAGAATATCGTTTCTTAAGCGTCATTCTTCATGCCAAAATGTGGAGAGCATCGTCTACACAGTTGGGTTTAGGCAAACTGGTGATACTTAATTGTATTTCTTGAAATCGGTCACAAAAGAAGGGAGCTCACCTACAAAATTTTTTTATCATACCACTGAAGAAAAGAATTAAGTAGGTAAAATTAGAGCATGATGGATTATTCATTTCTATATCTATGCTATTATATAAATCCATGCGATTATTTCAAAGACTTTTTTCAATTTTATCCTTCAAATTAATTTTTTAAATTTAATCATTTTTTCTTAATTTTTTAATCATTTTAAAATTAAATAAGTAAAAATTATTTACAAAATAAATAAAAGTATATATAAAATTGTAAAAATTATTTATATTTATTTTTATGATTATAATGTCAGGAGTGTGTTTTCTAGTATCAATAAAAAAAATACAATAATATCATCTCAGATCGTCAGATCTAAAATAGTTTGAAAGTGACTTAATTTGAATAAATTTAAAAATAATAATTACTAGTTCATTAATTGAATTACTTGAAAATATAAATAACTATTTTTCTTTATAGCTATTTTTTTTTTTGTTTCAACAAATAATCAACTAAGAAACTTAAATAAATTTGACGACTTTTAAAAATTACTTAAATATATTCTATTTTAACATTTTTTAAGATACATACATTTTTCTATTTCCTTTTTTTTTGTTCTTTTATTTTCATTCACTCAATTGTTTCGGATTGGTTAAACACATTGATGACTTTTGTAATCTTGCATTAAGTTGAATTTATAAATAAAGAGGTATTGTCAAACAGGTAGTTTCTTGATCCATCCAACTCATGCAGTACATTATTACTGTCATTCTTCTGCATTACTCTTGTTTATGAACAAATTAAATTAAATTTCTTGATCCCTACAACCATTTTTTTAGGCCGATGAGATTCAATAACTGCCCAAATTCTAGTTGTGTTGCATCCATATACGATTATTTTTTATTCAATGTTCAGTTTGACATCAAATTTCAACTTTTTAGGTTATAATAATTTACTTTTCAGATCACACCATTTAAAAGATTAATTTAATATGTCCAAAATTCTAATATGACGAAGCTCCGTCAACAAATCAAATTTTGAACTTTTATAAGGAGCATCTTTGCTAAAACTCATCCTTTCAAACTTAATTTTCCAATATTTGATTCATAAAAAGATAAAAACTTGAAATCCGACATCATACGAACATATACCAAGAAAATAAAATCCACTCCTACAGCAAAAGCAAATTGAGTTGTTCTCCCACAAAAATAATTTCTCTTACACAAATGAAACAGCATTAACAATGATAACTGATTACAACCTGAACTCCCAGAAGCATAAGGTTATATGGATATTTGAGTAGCCAATTAATACTCCCATTTTTTCAGCTCCAAGCCATCTGGAGGACTGCCTTCTACCTTCTTTGATCCCACTTCTTTCCAATCGGTTGATAGCACTGTTCCATTTGACTCCACCTACAAAAACAAAGCAGTTAAAAAAAAAGGGAGCAGATGTTAATGGTTTAAGATAAAACTAACCGAAATCGGGGGAAATAAAACACGTGAATAACAAAGCATGCACAGAATGGATATCTTACGAAAGACTTGCTCATTGCTCTCCTCATGTCCTCATCTGCATTCTGGTAAATATCACGGAACAATTTATTCAAACCAGCATCACCATCAAGCTTTTCTTCTTTCTCCTGAAAGGCAGGCCACAATTTTGTCAATATCGTTGTCTTACATGATGAGGTACACATTCTGTTTGATCTAGATTTACACTCTTCTAATTTTTCATTATCCAAATACGACGTAGGTTTAATTCAGGTCTTCCAGCTAAACAAAACATCTGAATTTGGTCCATGTACAATTTAAAATCTGAAGTTTTCACATTAAAATCTACACTCATCCATCAGCATGTCATGATTTGGATTCTCATTGCTGGTAAGGAATTGAAACACACGATTTCAATGTCTTCAAGGTAATCCACATCAGTAAAACTACCATCACATCAACTAAGAGGGTGCCACAATTAGTCAATTCTGCCAACATAAAACTATTTTTTGTCGATGTAACAATCACATAAAGAAAGCTAATTGCTTTATCTTAAGCCATGGGAAACTGGTAAAAGTTGAAATTGAAATTATATGGAGCATCTAAAAATTAAGCCTAAATTATCCCGAAGGGAGAAAAGGGATAGCTTCCTAACCTCTTTTTTCACTAGAGCTTCCAACTTATCCCAATCTTTTGTCCTTGCTTTTGATGATGGGTATGAAGGCCTTTGAGATTGAACTGCATGGATTAACAGCGGGAGTAAGCTAGCTCACCATCAGGAAAGTAATTGCCTCAAGTTACATTCTCAATTATCCAATTAACAATTAGAAGGACACAAATGTATCAGAAAAGGATCAAATATATAAATAGTCATCTCACCTATAGGCATGCTTATTTTAGTAGGTAGTGTATCCTTGCTATATTCCAGAGATGTCCAATTAATAGCTTCAGCTTTTGCAAGACGAATTTCAATTTTGGTTGACAATACCACAACTTTGCAGTTGTTGGGTATTATCTGATTTGCTCAAGCAAAAGGAAAAGGTACGAAATCAATAATGAATTTGAATATTTATTTGCTATTTGCCCAAGCAATACATAGCTTATTTTAAAATTAGAAAAATAAAATCAAGTAGCTGTCCCCTGATAAACAAACACAGATATTAAACTACCACCAGCCCACATCCCCTAGACTTTCATCCTGAATAATAGAGTAATATTCAAATATACATAAAATAATTCAACAAAAGAAAGGAATAGAACGCCTTGCTAGTAAAAAGAAGATAAATTTATGGAATAAAATCATTATTCCACCAAGTAACATAATTGAGTATTTGTGAGGTTATCAATAGCAGATGGCCAAAATTCAACCAAATAAACATGTCATTGTGGCAAACAGTACCACCATAACGGGCCTCTGTACATAAATTGCCTATGGTGGAAGCCCAAGGGGTCAAAATAGCTGTATGGTGACTGCTATAATGATTATTTAGCCATCTTTTGTGTTTGGAATATTCAAAATGAAAGAATTCAAAATTTCATCAGTACATACATTAATGTACCAAGTTTATTTAAAATAATATTAATTCATTCCAAATGAATCCATTTAAATTCTATAATTGAAGTATTCCAAAACAAATCTAGATAAAAACAAGAGGAATATTATCAGAGGCCCCTCAGATCCCACCAAACAAAAAAAATTGCTTCACTAATGCTGTCAGTTATTCAGGGTCTATTTACTGGTGAAATAAGAACAAAACCTCAAGGTAGATAAAGCAGGATCTTTTTGTCATGGCACTGTAAGAAAACGGTATCTATTTTATGTGATATCTAAAAAGATAGAAAATCATCAAGTATAGACAAGTAAACTATTAATATAAATCAGTTACCTTCCCAAACAATCGAGGTTGGAAACGATAGGCATCTTGCCCAGGAACATCAATAGTTACACTAAGCTGTAATGTTCAAGTACTTCAAGTTATCTGGAGAGTTATATATGAAAAACATGAAGAAATAAAGCAGCGGTACAGGGGAAATACTAAGCACCCATTATATAAACCTACAATCTGTTCACCGAAGTCAACAACCAAATCCTTTGCTGATATTCCTTTTGCAAATATTGTCACAACCACTTCTTCTGGCTTTTGGTAGTATTCATGTCTGGTTCAGCATAATCAACAGATTATCAGTTATTGAGAAAGAAATTTCAGCATACAATGAAATATCCATAGATACAACACGAGAGACACCATGCCAAAAGAACAAATTATTGGAAGTTTATTAGATAGTAGCATGATATTAACATTCCCCATACTCCTAGACCCCACGCTTGATAAGCATTTTTTTAGACGAAATAATCATTAAAGAAACACCATCCCAGGAGGCTTTTTGATTAAATATTGTTTTATGATATACATAATAAGCTTAATTAAAATACGAACCTAGTAATAATAGGATTAAAAAACCATAAAATACCATATAAAATGTTTTTGATTCTTATATCAGGTAGAATTATTAACGGATTTGATGGGAGTAGAGACTCGTGATGGTGGTTATATTTTTTGTATAGAACTTAATAATGTAAAAAATAACAGCATGGATGATAGAAAAATAAAACAGCGAGAACCTGTATTTTGGTCTGTTTATTGTGACTTCCTTGATTTGGGATACCAAACTGTCTTCCTCAGCTTCTTTGGCCACCCCGTCATTCCTAATGCTCAAGTGGGAACCATTTGACGATAAGGTGCTAACAAGACCATTTGATTCCTCTGATAAATGAAGAGATATAATATATCAAATGAAGAGAAGCATAATTTCTCAATTACAAAAAACTGTTATATTAGTACCACCCACTCATTATACCATCCAAAACAAATGAGAATTTCGCACTTCACTATCTACTATCTATAAATCTAACAACAACAAAAAAATCACAATCATTGGATACGATAAAAAGGTCAATTACTACTAAAGTTAAACTGATTCATCCAATGTCAATAATCAGTCACTGTATATCGGCACACACAGTTCAAACCTAAAAAAAGAGTAAGTGTAATGTGTGGTCACCTGAAATAAAGCGATCGCATTCTTGAATCAACTTGGAGAATCTTAAATCATCTGGCGCAAAAGCGGCACCGTTTTGAAGTGCTACCTTGGCAGTGTGATATTCTTCTAGCTTCATACAAGCGGTCCTGCAAAAATAAATAGCAACAGCAACTAAGAGGCATAGAAACATAGATACGCTGATTCAATGTGAAAATTATGAGAATGTTTGAATTTGTATATAAATTATTGAAAGAGAAAAGGAGTAAACCCTTTGCGAATATAGGCCTTGGACAAGGAAGGGTTTAACTGGATGGCGTTGTTGGCATCGGAAACTGCTTCTGGCGATGGAAACAAATACGTTTGAGTAAGAGAGAGAGTGAAAGTAAAATTAATGAAGCGAAAAGAGAGAGGGAAAGTGAGGGTATGAACCAGTGAAAGCGTTGAGCTTAATATGGGCTTGTGCTCGGTCAGCGAAGAGATGAGCGTCGTTTGGATCTAGTTTTATGGCTTCGGAATAGAAATCGACGGCGAGAGCGAAGTCGTCGTCGAAGAATGCTTCCTTCGCTTTCTTCTCAAGTTCTTTCGCCATTTCGATTTGGAGTGTGCTCGTTGACGTGTGTTCCACAGTGTTATTTCTAAGCAGGGAGTGTTCTTCTAGACCCTTCTCTTCATTCATTCCTTGCTTTACTTCTCCCTCTCTCTAACGTATTTACTTTACTTCCACCCAAACCATAAACAATCTTTACAAATTCTTTTTCTTTTTCTTTTTTAATAAAAAAAGATAATATTATTTATATAAAAACATAAAAAAAAAAAGATTGTTCTGTTTTGTTGAATTTTATTTACACTTACTTGTAACACTAAAGTAATTCTTTATTATTCTAAATATATTTTCAAATAAAATAGGAGTGTATTAAATAATGGATCTCTTCGTATATTATTATAAATATTAGGTTGTTTTTTTTTTTACATTAAAATTTATTTCACAATCAAACATAAAAATTAAACCCACTAATTAAGTATCTTAATCGCGGAAGTTGACACCGTGAACACCAACACCAGAAGAGTTGTAGGGCGCAAAGTAAATAGGAAATGGAAATACACGAAGGAAGAAGAAGAGTTAAAAAAAAGAATTTTTTTTTCTAAATAATTTAATAATTTAGTTATATTAGTTAGTATGCTAATTTTTTATTTTACTTCCAACCCAACCCAATGTTTTACATCCATCACAAATTTACACTTTATCAATGTCTAGTCTAGTGCTTCTTTTTTCATAATACACTTTGTTCAACTACCAAAAAACATATTTTTATAAATATGGTTATTTAAATATAATTATTTAATTATTTTAATTAATATATTATTTATATTTATATTTTTTGAAAAAAAAAATTGTTTAAAATTTTTTATTAATATAATTATGTAAATATTGATTAATATGTTATTTATATTTATATATTATTTAAATATAGTTATTTGAAAATTTTATTAACATAAGTTTTTAAATAATAATTAATATATTATTTATATTTATATTTATATACTATTTAAATAGATATAGTTATTTAAAAAAAAAATATTTTTTTAGACCGTAAAGTATCATTTGTATATATGGACCTGTCAATCCTATATTTTTACAATTTACACGTGTCTCCTGTTGTGGTGTATGTGTTTCATAGGTTGTCAAATATATTGTTTTTCTCTCTCTTCTCTCCCCCTTTTCCTCCTCCATACCCTGTTTGATTGCTCCCCCTCTCTTTAACCTCTCACCATGACATGGCACATCAACCGGGAAAGCGAAGTGCATAAGCTGAAAATGACGGCGTTGGATTGATTCTTTCTTGCTTTCGATTTATACGTTGTGGACATGACAATTTTGTGTCTTTTCTTTTTATAATAAATTTGAATAAAATAGTATATATATATATATATTAAAAATATTTTTAATTTTAGAATTTTGAGTCAAAATCAAAATTTATTTTGATCTAAAATTTGGTATATTGTATTCTGAAACTCTAGAAGTTATAGGATATAATTATTCTAATTCAATTCAGTTAAAAATTTTTACGTGTCAATCATATTTTAAACTACTATTTAAATATTTTTAATTTTAAATCAAATTTTTAAAAAGCAAATCCTTAAAATTTAAATTTAATTTAGAAAAATATTTTTTATGTACAATTTAAATCAAATTACTTAATAAAATATTAACTCAAATAAATTTGATTTTTTTAATTTAAATAAATTATGTAAAGATATAAATTTTAAAATACTAATTTTTTATCCACAATAACTTTAATTTCACATGTTTAAATATAAAAAAATTAAAATATATGAAATTAAATTTAAAATAATTCTTTCTAATTAATGACTTTTTCATTAATAATTTCATTTAGATATTTAATTTTAAAAAAATATTTAGATAAAATTTATTAATAACTATTAATCGGTAACTAATGTTCACGAATATACATATGTGAGTATCCATTATACAATTCGTTACAAGTTTTATCATCCATACATATACATATAAATATATAATATTACATATTGTATTTACAAATAATTTATCATATATCCATAATATTTAGAATACGATTCCCCAATAAACACTAAACTTGTGATTAAACATATTCTTGACACGTTGAAATTATAGGGCTATATTATAAATATGGATGGAGCTTAAGTGGGCCACCACACATTTCGTCACAAAAACTGGTTATGTTCCAGAATTAATTTCTACAGACAAAAACGAGTGAATTGCAGAACCTAACAAAAATACTGGGTTCAAGCAATACCAAAGTGCAAATGCCCAAAGAACACTGAAGAAGTATATACCTTGTTTCATATTAGAAGGGAAGGGATACTTTAATCCTAAATGTGAGACTATATTTACAGTTTTCTCTAAAACTTTACCACAAAGACCACTTAAGGTTGGTTCTCGATTATACATTTCCAAAAAAACCAGTTAAAATCATGTTTAAATATACAACTTTAGTGTAATTTACATTAAAATCATCTATATTACTATATAAAGAAAATGATGTATATACATTTGTTTTTTTAATTTTACTCTTTAAGTTTTCGGTTATTAATAAGTTTACTTTCATTGTAAATAAATAAAAATAAATAAATTAAACAAAATTATTTTTCTGTAAGACCCATTTAATTTTGTCCCAAATCCCAATCTATTGGACCTAAAGTTGATCCACAGGGTGTCCAAAATCTCTAAACCAATCATAACCCTCTCATTCTGTCAACTTTTCAAAAAAACAGTTCATTTTCTCTCCTTAGAACTGTTGCTAGGGTTTGGCCTCTACTCTTTGTCAAGCTAGCTCAACTCTATTTCTCCTAAGTTGGTTCCCAACTCATAATCTTCCTCCTCTGGTTTGATTTTCGTGATTCCAGTTAGAGTTCACCGTAATAACGCGTGTTCAATTTGTGTTAGTATTTTCAGCTCTCAAATTTGCTCTTGAAACTGCAATGCTCGTTGCCTTAGATGTCGATGTCTTTAACTAGCATTTTGTTTGTTAATTTTCCTCTTTAAGTTTTCAATTATGTTTATAAGCTTAATTTCATCTTAAATAAATTAAATTGTGCTTCTAAATCTAGCTTGTCAATTTTTATAATTTTTTTAAAAATTAACTCGTATTGATAAATAAAGAATTAAATCGCACCATTTTAATGTTTTTACCTGATGTAAAAGAGTTTATTGAATGAAGATATCCCTTAATTCTAATACACTATATCAAGCAAACTTATAAAAAATAATCAATGAAAAAAAATTATTAGTTACTATATCAATTTACGAAATAAAAAAGTTATTAATTACTAAAATAACACTATTATAAATAAAAATTTATAATTGGTTGTTAAAGTGTTCATTAATTAATTAAAGACTAAGTTAAAAATTAATTTTTTAATAGCCAAAATTTTAGTAATAAATATTTAATGACGAATTTATAAACAATTTTTTTTGTGTCAAAATTTTGGCAACTAAATTTTAGACCAATTTAAATATTAATTATAATATTTTATTTATAATAATAGTTATTTTATTAGTTAATATTTTTTTTTGTAATTTGATATTTAAATTGATCAAATATAGTCATCAAAAATTAATGGAAGATTTTAAATCAGGTGAAAAAACATTTTATTTGAATTTGAATATCATTAAGCCTATTTCGTTTTTTTATTATTAAAAACTAAAATAAAATTAAAAAGTGCTTCAATTTGATTTTATTCCGTGTAAAGTCGAGCTGACTTATTAGAAAAGCTTTATTGAGCACCCAATTCTTTAACAAGTCCTTAAAAAATTATCCAAATAACATATAAACAGATAAATTATTTATTAATAGAACAATTTACAATTTCCCAATAGCATAACTATTAATTTTTCATTACAAATAGTGTATAAGGAATTAATTGCATCTAATTTTTGTTTTACAATGTACGTGTGTGTCTATCTAATTTTATATATGTTAAATGTCATTAATAAAAAAATGTTTATATGTTATAAAAAGTTATTTTATGTCAGTCTTGACTTGCATAAGATTGAAAAAAAAAATCCAAAAATAATGATTACATTTTATATAACACATAATTCTTATATATTATAATAATTAATTGTAAAGATAAAAATACGTTTTGTCATTTTTTAACTTTAGAAATTAAATTATAGTCTGTAAAAACTAAAAATAAATTATATCATAGCTATTCAAAAATTATAATGTCAAAATTAGAAGATAGACAATAAACTATAATCATCTAAGCTAGGTCTATTTGTTTCCTAATAGAAATACAATATTGAAATTAAATTAATAAAAAAGTAAAATTATGTATGTAATTATATAGTAATTATATTGTTTAATTGAATTACATATCTAAAAATAATCTAATATTTTAATTTAAATTATGTTTTCATTTTTACCTGAACTAAGATTTTTTTTATTGTTAAGTTATCTTTCGAAAATGATGACGAAGACTAAAAGAGTGATTAAAAAAAATCCGAATTTTAAAATAATAATTTATTTGACAGGAGTAAATTAATTGGTTTGCTTGAAAATTGGCTGATTCCTAGTGTTGTTTCGGGACAACTATTTGTAAGAAACTTAATCTTTTATTAAATTTCCCTCTTCTCTCTTCCATTTAGGTTTATCATTTTTAAAAAAACTAGTTTTATCATATCTCTTTCCATCTGTGTGTATGTTTTTTTCGTTAAAACAAATTTAGAGGTCAAGAAAATAATAATTTATAATTAGGTTTTAGATAAAATCAACGTAATTTATATGTTTAAAAAATAAATATTTTCGTCAGTAATAAATATTGTTCGTAACTTTTATTTTATTGAAAAATTTATCGTGTTTTCGTTTTTAGGAATATAAATCATAATTCTCCAACTCCAATTTACTTAAATCTTATCCCTAGTCTAAAGATCCACACGCTAGATCTTACTAAGACCAACAAGATCCACACGCTGGAATCACTAAGAACAACAGTAAATGAATACGTATATTTAGTTTATGGACATATATTACTTTGACTTCATCTCAAGAAGTAAAGTCAATTTAAGATTATATATATATATATATATATATATATATATATATATATATATATTTTATTTTCAATTATTTTTTCTTTTTTTTATTTTATATCACATCACAAAATTATGTCTTTTTTGTGCGTG
>Ga0099822_1002304_pt1 | contig 23633 bp, 8 predicted proteins | sample CowpeawhiteBW_FD_76839 | JGI IMG/M metagenome (GOLD analysis project Ga0099822, IMG submission 76839) | Root nodule microbial communities of legume samples collected from California USA - Cow pea white BW | ecosystem: Host-associated > Plants > Roots > Nodule | place: USA: California | collected... | reverse complement strand
TACAAATCGAGCCATTGGTATTTGAGAGAACAAATATGAATATATGTATGTTAGTGGTGTTTGAGAGAAGAGGGAAGAGAGAATTGTATTTATAGGTTGAGAAATGTTGTGAAAGGTGAGAGTAGGTCTTACTTTTCGAACCAAAACGTGTCTTTGGCTGTAGCCTGCAGTGATAGATGCTGCTTCAAGCAAACGGACTTTGAAATATTCGTCTTCATTAGGATCTGTGTTAGGCTCTGACTTGTTATATGTTAAAAGTGTTTTGAAACTGTATACGTTGGATTGGATGGAAAACTATGACTATCCGCGGCAACAGCCACTTGTGCTGACGGAGAACTTTTCTATTTTGACAGTTTCATTTGGCAAATAGGGTTTGCCATAAATGAGAGCCAGCAATAGCTTTCCCATTGTTTTATTCTTGGAATTACGATAGCTTACCAACCAATAATACTTTACATCCATTCTATATTTGTTTATCCTTTATTTCTTTTCAGAAATGTTTACCCTTTATTCTTACTCTTTTCTCCGATTATAGACCAATGACAACTTCACAATTTCTTTAATCCAATATTTTATTATACAAAATAATTGACAAATGAATTTATATAGAAAATATGGTATAAAGAAAAGTTTTCCCTTTTTTTATTATTACACTATCCTTAAAACATATCGTTATCTAGTTATTAGAGCGTAAAAATATTATTTTCTAATTATAATTAATTAGATCAATAGTTCAAATTTATATGTAGAATGTATATCATATTTTCTCTATGATTTGCTTATAATTAAATATAACTATTAAAATTCTCGTAGGAACAAAAAGCTTATAGTAAAAAAAGTCCAAGACCAAAACAATAATAAAAATCGAAATAGTTAGTTAAGGACGATTGTCAAGTTGAGTGAGTCTGAATTGAGTATTAAGTTGAGACCATTTATGTTGAACGTCAATCCAAATCAGGTCAAAGAATTTAGTTGAGTTGATCCAGGTCGAGATTGAATGTTGGTCGAGTCGAATAATCTAGTTGAGTCGGGTCGAATTAAAGGTCGAACTTGGTTGAGTAGGATCGAAGGTCGAGGCAAGTTAGCCTGAGTGAAGGTCGACCAATCTAGCATGGGGAGAAGGTTGAGTTGAGTTAGCTTGGATCGAAGATCAAACTAAGACAACCTAGTCTAAAATTCGAGTCAAGTCAGCTGGGCTAAAGAATTAAGTCAAGCTAGAGTGGGCCAGAAAATCAAGTCAAGCTAGAGCGGGCCAAAGAAAGAGTCGAGATTGCTCAGACTGAATGTCAAGTCAAGTTAGTAAGGGCTGAAGTTCAACTTGAGTCTACTAAGGCAAACTTGGTAGACCCAAGTAGACCCATGTCAAAGCTTGACTCAAATTGGTTTGGCCGAACAATCAAGTCAAGTCAGCCAAGGCTAAGGTCAAAGTGAGTGGGTTGAGCAACCTAGGTCAAGTCAAGCCGGTTAGGATTGAAGGTCAACTCTAGTTAGCCTAACTGTTGTTGATCTGAGTTGGCCAAGTTGAAAACCAAGCCTAGTGAGTTCAGTCGAAGGTTGAGCTGAGTTGGTTCGACTAAAGGTCGAGTTGAGTCGATTTGGTCGGAAAGTTCAATCGAGTTGGTCTGGGTCGAAGGACAACCCAAGTTGGCATGGCTGAAGAATCATGTCGAGATGGCTTGAGCCAAAGGTCGAGTAGAGCCAATTAGGGACAAAGGTCGAGACAAGTTGACCTAGGTGAAAGTTGAGCGAAGGTCGACTTGAGTCGGCTTGGGTCAAAAGTCAAATCAAGTTGACGAGTTGAATATGTGAGTTGAGTTGGCTTGAGCCGAAGGTTGAGTCGAGTTGACTTGGGCTGAAGGTTGAACCAAGTCGATCAAGGTCGATGATATTGAAGGTTAACCTGAATTTGCTTAAGCGTAAGTCGACCTGGGCGAAGCTTAACCTAAGTCTCCTAAGCCAAAGGTAAACTTAAGTAAGTTAGGTAGAAGAATCAACTTGAGTTAGTTGGATTGAACAATCAAGTTAAGTCCACCTAGGCCTAAGGTGAAGTCGAGTTGGCCTAGGTCGAATGACTCAAGTCGAAGGTTGAGTTGAGTTGGTTTGGGTCGAAGGTTGATTTGAGTCAACTTGGATCGAAGGTTGACCTAAGTTAACCCAAGTTGAAGGTTTACTTAAGTCAGCTTAAGTTAAAGTTTGACTCAAGTAAGCCAATACTGAAGATTTGACCCTTTAATTGGGGGTGAGTCGACTGGACCTTCAACCTCAGTGGATTTATCTCGACCTTCGGTCAAAATTGACTAGATTTGACCTTCAACACATGTTAAGTCGATTTGACCTTCGATCCTAGTTGAATATTTTATATATAAAAGTTAATAAAAATCTTGTAGTGAAGTCAAACTCACTTTAGCGCTAACCTTAACCAACTTGAAGATGGAACTTTTATATTATTTTTATTATTTAAAATATTTTTCTTAAAATTTATAATTTTAATTCACTTACCCAAACAATTCACATAAATGAATTATTCTATATTAAATTGCCTCATCTACACACTATGAAGGTTCCGGAGTTTGAAGGGTGGGTGAGTTAATTAAACCGGGCTTGAAGTTTGGTTTGGGCCTCAGGTGCATGTTGAAGATCGGAAAGCCCATGGTTGCATTTAAGTATTCAGCGAGCAAATAAAATGAAGTGGGATCCATCAGCGTCACCACAACATCTGGGCATCGCATAAACGTGCGATGCTGATTCTCGTATGACACATCCTCACGATTGTCACGGAGGGAAAGAGAGGCGAGAGAAGTGTGTCTCTGAATACTGAAAAATTTGACCATGTCTGCAGCCGTGGTAGGCTCCAAACCACCTTTGATCACCTTCAAGTCTACTTGCAGAGCCACATTTGCCGCCAATTTCACCTCCATTAAGTTCCCCGCTACTCCTCTCTCCTCCAATCTTCTCTTCTTCAGGCTCACTCACACTGCTTCTTCCAACCGAACCACAACCTTCCGTGGCTTCAAGCGCTTTTCCCCTGTCATGGAGTGGCAGGATTGCACGTATCTCCTTTCTTTCACACCCTTCATATTTTACTTCTTGTTACCGATTAAGCTTCTTATAATTAACTATTGATATCTCAGCAGCTACTATGAAACCCATTTACTGAGAATTTTACGTTTGTATGATTCATTTCACACAGTTTCACATTTGCCTGCTGAGGTGTGATTGAATGAGTGCTTTAGAAACCCTCTTCCACTCCTGATAGTGCCTTAATTACAATGCTTGGGGTTGATAACTAGAAAAGTGTATTTCCAATTTCAGGGTAAAGATGCAGATTGATGTGCCCATCTCTGTAGCATATGCTTGTTATTCCGATCGCGAAGCCATCCCAAAATGGATGCCCTTTATTTCCTCTGTTCAGGTATGCTTGCTTTCCTTCTCACCGTCTATTTTACGGATCATTTTGCTGGATTAGTGAAATAGGGCCTTGTAAGGGGTGGGGGAAATACACTCCCGTAATTGTTTACATGTGACTTATATCTTGTACTCCTGTTTTTCTTCGCATCATAGGAAATCTTAGGATATTATGGTACCTAATAAGTTATAAATGTCGTCGTAAATAATCAGCAATGATTGTTTGCTAAGTGTAGCACAGTAGATATGGTATTTTTGCTTTTTTTCCTTGCTTAGTCAAGCAAGTAACTGTGTTTGAAATCTTTGACCCCTGCCTTGTTGCCAAGGAAGGATGACCTGACATTACAATCAGGGTCTAGGTATTTTTTATTTGAATCCAAATGGTGCCTATGAGTACTGAAGCCCTGTAATTTTCGTTCAATAATCATGAACTGAAAAAAAAAAAAAAGCATTTTGATTTTATGCAAATGTTGTATTTGTTCCGCAGATACTGCCAGACAAACCTGATCTTTCACGGTGGACCTTGAAGTATAAGGCCTTTGGTCGTGATATTGAATTCTCTTGGCTTGCTCGTAATATGCAGGAAAAGATCCCCAACCTAATACTATAATTCTTTTTTCCCAATAAAATTCTCTTTTGGTTACAAATTACAATTGATTTCATGTTATATCACCTTCTTGCAGCCCATTCCAAATCAGAAAATCCACTGGCGATCTATGGAAGGTCTTCCAAACAGGTAACTTACTAGCATATTTTGCTAAGTGATTTATTAATTTTTGGCGGTTCATCATTGTGTGAAGATATTTGAGATTTATGACAACAACAAAGAAAAGTTCAGATACACCATCTTTGTTCACCGACTAACTATCCTTTATATCATATTGAACTGTCCAAGCTTTATTATAGTTTTTCCTAGCAGTGGTAATGCATCATATTTAGATCAGCTACCAGGGTGAACTTGGAATGCTTGATGATGTGCTGAAGTAATATAGAAAATTAACAGAATTTTATTTGTACTATTAACTTTTGCCAAAAGAAGATAGAAAGAGGAGAGCAGAGGAATCTAGAGTAAATTTAGACGGAAATGTGTGATGCATGCATCATTGTATTGTTGTCTTGCTTCACATTTCTTGCTTTTTGTTTGTTTCCCATACATAGTATTGAGTAATATTCACTCAGCTTATGCTTAATTGGCTCAATTTACTTTATGATGTAGATTTATGCCTTTTTTCTTATATATGAATACCAAAAAGAGAAGGGAGGATAAATCCTTGCTCACAATAGTGTCCGAAAATCATAAAGAGAAAGATTCTTATGCCTCATCCTATGTGTGTATTAAATTCAGCAATGAATGCAACATAAAAGTAGTTTATTGCAATATATATCCTATAAATTAAACACCTTAGTCCTTAGCTGGTTTTTATAGTAATATTTTGCTGGTAAGGAATGTCACTATCCAACTTTTGGGCTTAAGATATAAACTGTCATGTAATTTCACGGAGTGAAAAGCCCCTTCCACCTTTATAGCAGTGACTATCGTTAGTAATTAGGTTACCCTTTTCCTCCTTACCTTTATCTATGTCGTGTTGGTGCATTAAGATATTAGATACATCTATCCCTTTGCACTTGTAGTAAACTCTAAGAATGTGAATGGGATGCTTCTAGCATGATTAAAGAATACCTAGCTATATCTCGTTCAAACTATCTAACTGTAGCTAAGATACATTTGCTGCATAAATCATGATTAGCACTTGATACTGAGGGACGAGTTGAAGACCCCATATTTTTCTTACACAACTTTAATGTGAGAAAAGAGAAAATTTTCCAATAACAATCTTAATTTTCGCAAATGATGAAACCCCTCTTCACTTAAGACATTTTGTATATGTGTGGATATGTATAAGTAGAGAAATATTTTATACGCAATAAAATATATCATTAAAGAATATATATTTATATTTTGAAATATATTGGGAAATGCTATCCATTGCCCTAATATTTAGTTGAGTTTTTAATTTAGATGCGTAGAAGATGCTCTTTCATGATTTTTAAATGCGTTCCTGCGTGACTTACAATAAAAACTTTCTCCTTTTTATTTTCTTAATCAATGCTCTTAAGACACTGGTTAGCAAGAGTTGAATATTAAAGGAGGCTTTATTTTGTTATTTTGTCTTGAGACTCGTAAAATGTTGGAACCAGGTCTACAACTTAGACAATTCCTGTTTAGTCTGATTTTATTCATTTTTAAGAAAACTTTCACAGAAACAGAAAATGCCAGAGCAAGCGTTGTTCAAAATGTATTAGTGAACCAATTCGAATCATTAACCAAACTAAAGCGTAAGTTAAAAAGGAAATAGTTTGGATTGGTTCGGACAAATTGTCCCATTGTTCAGTTTGATTCAAGGAAATTCAGTTTGTTTTTCGCTCAGGAGGTAACGAGTTTTTTCTTAAAGGAGCTTTTTCTATTCTCATTTAAAAGACAGTTCAGTTGGTTTAGGTGAAATTTTTTTCCAGTTTGGTTTGGACGACTTGTTTTCAATTTTGTTTGGTGTTCTTAGCTAAACCGAACCATGAACAGGCCTTGCCAAAGCCTAGCTCCTTAGAGCAAAGTTTTCTGCCCCACATGATGAATGCCAAATCCAAGGTTCATGAATCCCCCTCTCTCATGCACCCCAGCCCTCTAAATACCCTATCACATCACGGAAAGCATTCCACTAACATACTAACAATCAGCACATAGGGATATGACAAAGTGGATCTTGACTCTTTGGATATCCTCAAAAGTATTCACATAGGTAAGGAACTTGCTTAATGGGATGGGTCCATATTAGGTATTTACTTGCAAATTTTAACAGAGTTAAGTGTGGTTAAGATAATATAGTACCTACCACGCCCCGCCTCATCTCATCCCTATAATTTATTTATTTGTATGTATGTATGTATGTAATTGAAATATTTATTTGTGTAAATAATTATGCCCGTTAATGCAAATTTCATAATGATTGTTTTAGAGGACTATGTTTTCAATGTTGTTTAGTTATGACTTATGTTTGAACGACTTAAGGTTACGCTTTAATTTTTTTGTTATATTTGGATTCCTTTTTAATGTTATAATTATTTTATTTTATTTAAGAATGAAATTTCCATTTTTTCAAAGGTAACATGGAATTTTTATTAAAATGAGATAAATGTGGTCAATCTTGACAAAGATAATATATAAAGGAACATTTAACAAATGATACACCAACGACCAAAAGAATCCTTTGTGAATCCTGAGCCAACATTAATATAAAGCCTTTTCTGGAGTTAAATAAAGTATGTTACGTGCTCTGTTAAAACATTAAAATAGGCATATTAAATTAAGTAATATAAATATATTTCTGCATACAACTTCCATTGTGAATTTTGAACTGAACAATAGATATGTTTTTTGATGTCAATGCTATTATGAAAAATAAAAAAGATCAGGTGCATTTACCACCAAGAATTAAATTTTGAAATAATTTTTAATTATTTTTTTATTGATTTGTGGAATTTATACATAAGTACTGGTAAAGGTTGCGACGTATAGATACTCAATGAGTAAAGAAATGAGGATTAAAGTTGTTACTCATGTGAGCATGGAGATAAGTCCGAGTATTTTCTGAAATACGGATGATATAACACCCTTACCCTAAACTCATTGTCAAGTTAACTAACTCAAACGAGTACTACAGTTATTCCTTCTAGAACAGAGCTCTCATACCGTGGGTCCTATTTGTTATCCATTATCATATCATTTTCAGCTTTCACACTAGAATCATGGGTTTCACCAGTGCTTGTCATAGTCTAGTTTGTGTACACTGTGTATAATAAAAACTAGATGTGATGACCACTAAAGAGACTATGTTGCATTATTCAGTATTTTTAAGATTTTTAATTGCATGATTTCTCATGTGGCAGAGGTGCTGTACGATTCTATCCGAAAGGCCCTTCATCGTGTGTAGTAGAAGTAAGGTCCTTTATATGAATTTTTGCACACCTATTTAATTTTAATTCTCACTGAGTATTTGTCAAACTAGCTGCATGTTCCTAATGGTCCAACTAATCGCGTCTTCCTATCAGTCCATTGCACAACTAGGTGGTGCTCTACATGTATGCATCTATGTAATAATTTTTCATGTTGGTCCCATGAACATTTTTTTTCCACGCATTTAACTTCTATCAAGAAATTGGGAGAACTTGAAAGTGATAATGCATGTTCTTTTATCCATTTTTCTACCTCGGCGGCCCTTAGCACTAACTACTGCATTTTTGTCCGTTACAGCTTACAGTCTCGTATGAGGTTCCTCAACTTTTAGCTCCAGTGGCATCGGTGAGCAATCTGATCGGAAAATAATTATGTTCATGATGGCTTAGGTTGACAAAAACCGTGATAGAACCTCTAATTATCCTTTAGTGTGAGCAAATTAGGGGATAGAAAAAAGTTCAGAGGAATGGTTAAACTATTTTACTAGTTTCATTCGCTTGTGTTGGACTTTCACCCAGTTATAATTTATTTCATTTCGCACCTTTCATACCCTTTAGAACCTTTTTTCTGATGTTCTCCCCTTCTTGATCTAATTTGCAGGCACTGCAACCTTTCCTTGAAGGTTTACTTCAACGTGGTTTGGAAAGATTTGCTACATTCGCCAAAAGTTACACCTAAGATTTTATTATGATTGTCCTGAATTTTATAGCAGGGCTACTTTTCTATAAGCATAGCTGATTTTTTTCATATTGATTTAACTTTTTGTCCATTGATTGAATTACTGAAGGATGATCTTACTGCATGAATGATTAGTCAACATTCAAGTGTAAATTATGTTAAAGAATAGTCTTAATGCATAATAAACACATTCGAAATTTGTAAAGCTGCTTTGAACACTTAAAAAATGTTTGAATTGAGATCCTAGAATAAAATTTGCAAAACCTTCTGGAGGACCGAAGCTCCAGTTAGTCCTATGCCGAGTCTATACTTTTGTGAAAATGAAAATAAAAATGAGGTTCACCCAATCTGCACCTCACATAATTGCCGACAAATAATGGAACAGAAACTAAGACATTAAGAACAGTTTTATTGACACACAAGAATCTGACATGAATATTGCAGTCAACAAAAATTGGGTATAGTACAAAAATAATAATGTTAACGACAGTACATATTTACACCGCCATCCTCTATCCCCGATTATGTACTTCCACCGGACCACGTTAAAAAAAATGATGGCTGCTTTTTCCAATGTCTAAACTGAAGCAGCCAAAAACAGCATGTATGAACTCAACATTATTCGATGAACTGTGTATGTACACACATTCAGTTGCTAGCACTGCCTTCCAACAAGCTCCTCAAGCTACAAAGAGCCTCTGCAGAGAGGCTACAACATCTCAATTTCCGTTGGCGAGGAGGGGATGGCTCTGGCTCCATGTGGTCGAGGGAAGAAAAACATACAATGATGACAGTGAGATTATCAAATGTGTTCAGGCGTAGTGCCTCCATAACCAGGTCCCTGGCACATTTTTCAGGATCGTCATGCCTTCTCAGGCCTCTGCGAACAAGGCTAACTGCATGCTGACTTGACATGACATCCCATATGCCATCGCATCCTATGATGAGGAATTCATCATCCTCTGTTAGAACCACTTGCCTGAACTCAGGTTCTGCAATCAAAGGTGAGGGACCACCCTTAGGTAACTTCATGTCCCAGTCGCCTAGTGCTCGAGTAACTGATAAAACCCCATTGAGATATCCATCATCTATGTAGCCACCCAATTCTTCAACACGCCTCCGCTCTGATGGATAAATAGGTCTGTGATCTTGAGACATGTCAATGGCCTCTCCTTTGCGACAGAGAACTGCTCGGCAGTCGCCAGCATTGGCCACCATTAGAAGCCTGAAAGAAGCTTAGCAGATATCAGCAAAGCAAATATAGAGAAGGAAAGACATTTGCATTCAATCTAAAAATATTCATAGATTAGAGACGTATTAAAAGCAAAATCTATCCAAATATTGGCAGGTCGAAGAAATGTGAATTCCGATGAAAGGACAATCAATGTTGAAGCAATGATAGAGAACACCCCAATAATGCACATGAATGCACATGAACAGGATTTAATTTAAAGACACTGCACGTGTTACCTATTCTGATAAACTTTCCATAAGGTAAAATTAGACAAACTAATTTGTAATAGTTAACTCCTTAACATATTTAAAAGCTTATTTTAGCTTATCAATAAGCTTATTTAAATTGGTGGGAAAAACTTATTTTGTTTCTTTTATTTTCTATGAATGATAATGGAAAAGTTTATGCAAACACAACTCAAGTAAAGAGATAAATATAATCCAGTAAGCTGCTAAGAGTGTACTAATAAAGAACCAAGAATGTGAAGTATGTATTACCTTCCAAATATCAAAGCAGTGAGGGCCGTGGTGCCTGATGAACTATTCACACTGCAATCATCGGCCAAAGCTGAATCAGCCAAAAGAAATGCCTTTGTGAGGGAATCCTCTACCTCTTCAAGAAATACACTATTGACTTCAGAAGTCTGTGGGAAACTGACATCTTCGAAAAAGAACTTTATGACGTTTTTTCTTATATAAGCTGCAGCTTCAGGTCCTCCATGGCCATCAAACACCTAGGATATTGCCAAACCTCAGTTAAATTTAGAATAAGAACGGACAAGTTCAAGAGACAGAGATGAAAAATTGATTACCCCATAAAAGGCACTTGGCTTGGGAAAGTTGTATAGTGATCCCATATGAGATGACAAATCATCTATCCTTATGTGTTCATCTTCCATGTATCTCCTTGGTCCAATGTCAGCAAAACTACCTGAACGGAGGGAAGGTATAAACTGCAGAACCGCAGATTCAAGAGCAGCATCTGAGATCCTGTCTGCAGACTTAGCATCCTACACAAGGACAATTAAATACAAATCAGTAAAACAAGAATCAATATATCGAAGGACTGGATGGTACTATTCTGCAAAACTCTGTTAATTTAATCCCCTAGAAATATTAATTCTCCAAACCAAAAAAAGACCACAAGCTAACAATCAAATCAGAACTTCTAAAATCTATTGCAAATTTACGAAGATATCCATGGAGGATTTGATCAGCAACAGATGTAAGCGAGCAACAATGTTCTAGGTACCGACTGCAACAAAATCCATCCCAGACACATCCATCTCAACCAATAATTTCTACTTCAAATGAACAGGCAGATTCCCTTACTATTGCTAAGACACAATTGGAATCATCGTAAATAAACCGTTAACCTAAACATTCGTTCCAAAATTTCACAGGTAAAACATGGAAGTAAATAACCTAAAGGAAATCAACAAAATTCAGCTATCTTCACCTAAGTTCAACAATCACGCTAACCCCTGATCCAAATGTTTCAAGAAATTTTCCTTTCTAGAAAGGACTTGATCCGAGAAAGCGAAATCAAAGAATTTTCATGATTGAGCAAGCGAACAGCAAGAATTAAAGAACCCCTTCAGACTCTATAACCATCTATGTCATCCAACAACAGAGACACAGCAAATTCATAAGATCAAAAAACGAAAACGAGGGTTTTCAGAATCTAACTTCTTGTGAAGTGAGTAACTCGGCAGAGACCAACTCAGTGACACGAACTCGGTCAAAATTCGGAGGCAAATTAGCATCTGTATCTCCGATCTGGTGAACATCGCTTCCCTTGTTTTGAAAATGCTTCACATCCAACACACCCATGTTCTGTTGACACACAACCTCTGCTTCAGCCACCATGTTCTGTGGTTTCTCTCTTTCCTCCTCTAAACTTCTCACGCGAAAGCTGATCCAAATCCGACGCTGTATAGAGCTGAAAACTGTTGTGCTATGTTCCAAAAATACTTGATTGACGTTACAAAACTGTTTCGATTCTCTTCTCTTCTGTTGAGATTTCTGGGGATTTTTCTCGCGGTTTCTGTTGGGATTGGTGATCAAAAACTTCTGCCACGAAGGGGTTGAAACGCCATATAAGAGGCTCACCCTGGAACCGGCGGCTGCCGGTACCCTAGTTGGCTTCACGGACACGTGGAGTTTCTGGGATCACAAGCGCGTTTGCCTCGCACGCGTTGAGGCTTGGCTTAACCGACACGTGACAGTGTTTGCAGGTTGACGTGTGACCTTTGAAGAGTTGGGGAGTTGCGTATACGAAATGACCGGAAGGTCCTCAGTTGTGTAAGCTGTCAGTTTTGACTTGAGAGTTGGTTACGGTTGAGAGAGGGGTAATATGAGAAATTTTCATAGCGCCGACCGAGTAATATAACTGTCTTCTTGTGTTCATAGGCGCTGACGCGTTTGTCAGTCCCCACCAACATTGGTGATGTGTGACGTCATCTCTCGCCCACGCTTTTTTAATCTCTCTCTTCTTGCTACCACTCACACACAACAACCAAAATAACAAAAATTTAACTCAAAAATGCTAAATAACTATGTCAATTTGCCCTGATATCATATTCAACTTAAACCAAATTTACCTCTTATGAACAAATATGTGGTTCTACCAAAAGAATAAAGCAAGTATTATTATACGTTCTAAAATTTACATTCACTAATTAATATTATATATGTTTTAAAGCTAAAACAAACCATAATTATAAAAGGCTTGAATTTAACAACTTCATCACCTCCTTTTACTTTTTTGGCGGTCACTCAATGTTTTTTGTGATTATTTGTTTTTGTAGTTTATCTTAATCTTAATTATCATAATCATCAAACATAACATAGGCTAAGGTTTTTATTCAATTTCACATTTCTATTCAACAACACATGCATATGCGAATTAAATGTAATACAATATATATATATATATATATGAATTCACATTCTTCTAAATAACTAACTATATAAATTTATTTACTTTTTGGTGGTCCACCATAGTGTTGTCCTAAATTTCTCTTATTTGGCATCTTTTCTTGTTCCTTTTTCATAATTTGATATTTAGAAATAAGATGGATATGCATGGATTGTTGTACAGAATGGGAACTGAAATTGAGGTGGTGATGTGTGAGAAAGTCAAGTGGGTAGTATTATTCCTGCTTTTTCCAAATATCTTCCAACGAGGTTAGGTGGTGGCTTGCAATTCATCAACGTCTTAAATATTTTTCATAACAGGTGGCAAACCAAGTGCTCATTCTATTGTTTTCTATGTGTGTGATGAGTGCTATTAAAAAAAGCTTAAATTCTGCTGTTAGGAACAGTGAAGAACATAATCAATCAACTGAAATGGGAATTTGGGTAAATTCAAGCACATTTGGAATATTTTTAGCTGTTTTAGTGTGGTCCAAGTGAAAACATAAACATGGTTGAAATATTAAAATACAAAATATCAATTTATTTTTTAATTGATGCTTTTGTTCTATATTATTTTTTGTAAGTAGGAACTAATCACAAAATCTCTGTTCATGTTTATGATAGAATAATATACGAAGATAATTGTACATAATTTTTAGTTTTATAATCTAGACTTTGAGGTCTAGACAAGCTATTTTTTTTGCTTGCAGGTGTCATATTAGCAAATACATTCTAAAATGAAGTTTATGTTATTGACTTTTGGCTAAGGTATTTATGGAAATATTTATCCCTACAAGTTTACAAGAGGAGTATATGAAGGTGCTAAAAGTTCCAATATTGTGCTACAAAAATAAAATACAAAGAGGAGTGAAACAATAACTTCATGAATTCATTCTAGTTATATTCATAGAGTTCTGAGTAGACTTTTTTGTGATAATTTATAAGGAGATTAGCATGATTTTGGTAGGTATTATTTTTTTGACTATGCTATAATATGTAACGAAAAGTTAAGTATGTATTTTTTGTAAAAGAGTCGGAATATTTCTCAAGTGTTTCACAATCAATTATATTTCTTTGTTGATTAAAAAAGTGGATCAACTTTTTAACTTAATTTATGAGGGTGCATTTTAGTAAATAAAAGAATAATATATTATATAAGTTGTGTGTGATTTGTTTGTGTAATAAAAAATGAAATTATAATTTGTTTATCGAGCCCATCTTGGTCGTTGAGCCTGCCCGGCCCGTCTTAGTCGAGTTTGTCTAGCTCGTCTTGGTTGTCTGATCCGTCTTGATCGTCGAGCATGTCTTGGTCGTTGAGTTCGATTGGCCTGTCTTGGTTGTCGGGTTCGCCCAACCCTTTTGTGTCATCAGGGCAGTCCGATACGTGTGGATCGTTAGGTCTGTTGGCCCGTTTGTGTCATCAGCCTTCCCCACCCGATTATGTCGTCGGGCCTGCCCGACCTGTCTAGGTCGTTGGGCCAGCCTGGTCCGTCTTGGTCGTTGGACCCCCCTGCTCGTGGAGTCGTTGACCCGACTCATCGAGCTCACCTACGGACCGAGCCAAATTGACAACTCTACCAGAGATGTCTAGAGTGTGAGGTTAGGCGAGAATAATTTAAAATTTCACCTATTTTGAGAGTATTTAAATTTCTAGTTATTTAGCTAATTGAAATACTTCAAAAAATACTTACATCTTAAATGTTTTTTAAGTTCTCTATCCAAACAAAGGATTTTATCACAAAGAAATCTAAATTCTTTAAAATAATGAATTACTTCGTTAAAATGCTTTATCCAAACACAGCATTAGGATTTCTTATCTTGTTATACATGCATATGAGACTTTCAAGAACACATAATGTATTCATTAATTATTATTAATGAAAGTTGTACTAAACTAGGTCTATTGATTTTTTTTTCTTCGTTCTAATGATTTTTCTATGTTAAAAAAATGTTGGGTGTTTTCTCTCTTTTATATTTGGTGTATCCTATTGTTTTATCTATTATTTATATTTATATAAGAGATAATTGACCTTCCCTTTTGTTATTTTCATTATCTTTCCAACAAAATTAAATTGAACTTTCACGCAAAATTAGAATTCGGTCATATTCAAAATTTTGATACAGGTTGATTTTCAAACTTTAAAAATGAATGCAAATAGTCCTTTTAATTTAATTATATTAAATTTTTTTGATGTGACAAAAACGTTTCATATTAGCATTTAAACTGTTTACACCATTTGATCGCTTTAATGTCAAACAGAAAACATGTTTAATACGTCAAAAAAATTTAATGTAATTAAGTTAAAATAATTATTTTCATTTGTTTTTAATTTTTGGAAGACAAAATATATCAAAGTTTGGGATATGAACGATTTTTTTTTTTTGACAAATAAGAAGTTATAATAAATATGTATCACACTTATCACATAGTTCGTTCACTTACAAATTAATTTAAAATACATCTTTGTTGACGTCATGTTTATTTTTGCCAAACATATTTAAAGTCATTCGACAAATTATCCAGTCTAATTCATTGAGCAAATTAATTTGAAATAGTTCACAACTCTCATACTTGTATTAGTTAGATGAATTTAATTTGTTGAACTAATTTACCCAAATCTGTTGGATGAATATGTTTTTTTAGCAAACTCTCTTTTAAGTCGAAATTCGATGAGTGAATCTTAATCCACTAAACAAACTATGTAAAACCAACATTTCTACAAATTTCTTTCTTTCTTCGTGTAGTTACAAATCCAAATAAGTCATTATATGAATTCAACTAGGTCTATCAATTAATATACACAATTTAATCCAATCATATTTTATTAAATAAGTACTTTTACTTGAAAATTCCAAAACTTTAATATCAACATGTTTTTGCACTCCAATTTAACTAACTAGCCAGCTCTCCCCCCCCTCTCTCTCTCTCTCTCTCTCTCTCTATATATATATATATATATATATATATATATTCTTAATTCAAAAGTGGCTGCCCCAACACTTAAATCCATTTAAAACCCAACCTTCAAATTCTAATAGAACACTTATTTCCAATTACTTCAATTAACTTTAAATGTCAAATCGTCGGTTTTCATTGGAATTTGATTAAAATCCCACAAAAAGCCAAATAGTTACAACTCCAAAAACTAGTCACCTTTTAAGCTTCTAATAATACCAACGATAATAAAAACACAAACTAAAAGAAACTCTACCATACTAATTGAGAGAATTCAAGTTCTCAACTATTAAACTTTTTCAAAAAACATTTTTGCTTTTTGAAAAAGCAAAATAATAAAATAAAAAGACAAAAGAAGAATATTTTACCTTGAGTATGGGTGTTAGAAACTCTCTCTTTAACAATTGTTCATTATAAAGCCATAACGTTTTTTTCTTAAAAGGATATTTTATAGTTTTTGGGTAAAATTTTTATTAATGAAATTTCAAAAATTAATTGAAACAAATTGTAAACATCGATTTGAACTTTATATTATATTAAAATGAAACTAAGCTGAATGGTATTTAGTTTTTATATTTGATTTTAATGATTATTTGTGAAAGATAGAATCTAATCATGTTGCAAACACTCTTATATATAAACATATGTTAAGAAAATATTGAACAAAGTTTTAAATCTTTCAATTATTAAGTTTTTATGGCTATATTGGGAATATTTTTAACTAATTTTAAAATTGTTTTACCATTGGAAATATGTATTTAGTCTTTGCTAGTCTTAATATTGTTTGATAAATACTTTTTTAAATTAGCTTTAAACATTTTTGACACGCAATTTAAAATATCTATTTTTTAAGTATTGACTTTTAAACTTTTTTTTCGATGTTTATTACGTTTTCTTAATACCCTTTTTAAACAAGGGCATTTTTTTATTTGGTTTCTTTTCTTTCACTCATCCACAAGTGTGAAGCGTAGACGCATCAATTGTTCTCACCCTTGTCAACTTTTTTTTTTTTTTCGGGTAATGTTATTTTAAATATTTACATAAATAAAACTGCTATTATATGAAATTCTTTCTCTCACGAGATTTATCGAATCTTTCTTAAAACAATTATTTTCCTTTTTTTTATTTTGAATACAATTATTTGTATAATACTCCATTTATTTAAATTAAATGTAAGATAAAGTAACTATCAAAAGATGTTTATAGATATAGTGATGATAGATTGCTATCCAGCTTCTAAAATAGCAATCTCTTTATTGCTGATATAATAGTAGCAAACATAAATAAGCGTACAAATTTAAAGCCTTTATCATTATTATCATATTAATAAAAAAAAGGTGTTAAGTGGTTTTTTTTTTTTTTAAAGAAAGAGGCTATCAAAATATATTTTTCCTTATAAATAGGCTTAAAATATATTTCATTACTCACTTATATTCTAAAACTTCATCTCTATATATTTTTAAATATTTTATATTTTCTCTAGGATTTAAAATTTGTTATTAGATTCCACGCACAGTAGATAAGGATAACTAAATTAAGGTAAGTTGGTCACATTTTTTTTATTTAAGTATTATATTATTGTTCTCCTATAGTTAGTTCTCTTAATTGAGGAGTAGGAAGTTTTTTATTATCTGTTAAAGTGGTGTTACTTTATAAGTTGAAGTTTTAAAGTTTTTTTATTTATTTTTTATATGAGTTGTGAAACTTTTAGAAGTGGTTTTTCTTGCAAAAACCAATTGACTCTAAACAAGGAAGCTAATTAGATATGAAATATTTGGATATTGATAGGATTGAAAATTATATATCAATAACAATTTGATTAGGTAACGCTAAGAATTAAGGACATTGTTATGAATTAGTTTGAGAATTGAATTGAAGTTTTGTAAGATCAATTTTGGTTTACATATGACAAGTGTAATAATAATTTGTCGTACTACATGTATTAATTCTCTTTATTTTATGCTATAAATTGTTTTCATTTAATGTTTTAAAAATAATTGCTTAAACATTGTTCTTTGTTAGAAGTGATTATTACTTATTTCTTGTATATTTTTTTAAAGAAATGAAAGTTTGAAATCACGAGAGAGGTGGAAGTCAACTTTGGATTTTTTTTTTCGCCTAATAACCTAAAGTCTCATCCAATAAAAAATACTTTGAATTCAGTGAGTGAGACATGAAAATTTACAATGATTTCAACATTGTTTCTTGTTCAACGAACGAACAAATAAGTTCACCTAGCAAGAGTCTATTTTTTAAAAAATAAAAAAATCATTTTGAAACTTGATCCTGATATTAAGTTAGAAATATTATATTAGATTATGTAATTTATCCGGCTGTAGCCTGCAGTGTTAGATGGAGAATTTGAAATCTTCGTCATCTGGTGGGCTTGGTCTTGATATATGTATTGGATGGAGAATTAATTGAAGTAAAAGTTTATCTTTGCACTCTATCAAATTTTTTCTACACATCATCATTTCAGATTTTATTTTTTATTATATTAAATCAATTTTGAAAATATTATTTGAAAAAAAATATTTCCAAAATTGATTTAGTGTCTTCCAAAAATTAAAATCCAGAATAATGAAATGTAGAAAGAAATTTGATAGAACGCATAAATAAAGATCTCAATTATATTATTTTAGTGTTTGTGGCCCGATGTGAGTAAAGAGGAACCATACTTGGGCCGTTATTGATTAGCCCACAAACTAACTTCACAAATATTGTTCAGTTGACAATGTTGATTAGCCCGAAATAGAACCATTTGACCCAAAGCAAAAAAGAAATGGAAGACCTTTTAAAGGAGATTAATCATCCATGTAAACTATAACAAGCTTTCAAGTAGTTCAACAACAAATAGTGAAAAATAATTCATGTACTACAAATGATATTTAATGCTTATATATAACAGAGAGAAATAAGTGTAATGACACATTAAGAAAAGTATACATCAATCATAGCATTAACATTTTTAGTATTGTTTCTTTATCGTACGTTTACATTGATTTTTATATGTTAAAACATTTTGTAATATATTTTAAATTATCAAAATCAATTTTAAAGGTGCTATAAAGGGATAATTCAAATTTACTAGAACTTACTAAATCATGATTAAAATTTATTAACTACTGACTTTGATTTTTTATCTGTTACTTTTATATATACAAAAAGAAAAAAAGGAAAACAATAGTACATAAACTTTAAAAGCAATAAATGGAAATGATACACCAGAAAAAGGGAAAAAAAAGATCAACCTATTCCAACAATCATTCAACACTCTCCTTCTATTATTCTAAGTTTTAAAAAAAAAAAAAAAAAAGAAGCTAAAAGAATAATAAATAAAACTACTTATTATGTAGGTGTTGTTGGGGTATTTTGATAAAATGAGTTTGTATCTATGATGTATTGATACTATTTGAGTCACGTATCCGTGTCTGATACGTATCTGTGTCCGATACTTTAGGATACTTTATCGATACTTATCAATGAAATATTTAATTTATAAATTTGTAGTACACTACAAGAAAATATTTGAATAATGATCAATTTTAATGACAAAAAATAATTAGTCACTATATAATGACCAATTTAAGTACCAACTTATAAATTTTATAAATTAAAAATTATTGGCAACTAAAATAGTTTCAAAAAAATATAATTGGTCTTTAAATTGATAATTAAAATAGTTTTTATTATGAATTGATTTCTAAATTAGTCACTAACATTAGCTACCAAGGTTTTAACTATCAAAATAATTGGTTCTAAATTGGTCAATAACATTAGCTACCAAAATAATTGATCTCTAAATTGGTTTCTAATTAGCAAATTGGTCTCTAACATATTTATGGTTACTAAGATTGATCTTATTTAAGAGTTTTCTTGTAGTGGTACTATTATGATAGAAATAATTTATATTTTTTATGTTGACAACTTTAGTATATATACTTTTATTTTTCATTGAGACAATAACAATCGCATATTTGTTATGTTTTTAAGAATTTTTGTAAACTTTTCAATATTTATATATCATGTATCTATCACGTATCATATTCTATTATTTTTAAAATAAACGTATCTACATATCAAAAACGTGTTGTATCCGATATTCATATCGTATCCATGTATCATAGGTTTAGATAATCTATTGTCAATTAATAAATAAAGTGGCATTGAATTTGAATATGTATTGATTCACTTATTCATTGATGTAACTCAAGTTTATGGTTTTCCAGAAAATTTAAATAAAATTTATTTAAATTAGATTTAAGAAAGAGAGTTTGCTTAATAAAACAACACTAACATTTTAATTGAAAGTTTAGAAAAATACTTTTTTATTTACTTTAAAAAATTAAAGGCAATAAATTAGAACAAAACAAAAGAATAAATATGTAGTTTTTCTTTAGCACAAAAGAATGTAAGAATGCAGAAATACTAATAGTTCCATCTCAAAGGCGTTGAAATGGATAGAATTGAGGTATGTTTAAATTTTATATTATGAGATCATTTTGTACTAAAATTATGCTTAATTGATTGAAGGAAAGAAGTTTTTAAAAACTTGAGTCATTGCTCCTAAATTAATTTATGAGATTTTTGAGAAAAATAATTCATAACAATTATACGAGGAATGTCTCATTTGAGATATTATTGATAAGAATAAGGCTAAAATTCTTAAAATACTATTTTTTTTTTTTCTAATGTCACGAAAGTTCATCAAAACAAATTACAAGGAAATGAATAATCATACGAAGCATTTAACCCAACATGTTACAAACAAAAATACCTAAAATTAGGATAGTAGTTACCTCGAAAACCTATACATGAGAAAAAAGAAAATAAAACTTCATTGTAAAAGTAAGACAAAACACAAGTTGAAAAGTCAGTGATGCTTCTAACGACTTCAAGCTTCACTTGGATCTATCTCGTATTCAAGGTAGTCCAATTTCACAAAATCATAAAAATTGTTGTGATCGCAAATAAACTAAGAATAAATATGCCTTTTGTTTCTAAACTATAGATTAAAACTATATTTTTTTTCCTACTTCAAAGTATATATAAATTTCTTCTTTATAATGTAAAATGTCTTGGAACAACTAATAATGTTACAATCTCCCTTTTCTTTCACAACTTTCTCTCCTCATTTAAACTTTCTTTATCGTGATGATAGATGAGTCTAGAGAAAGTTGTAGTAAGGAGAGATAGGGTTGCAGGAAAGACATATATACTCTAACATTAGTAATTATTGTGAGAATCCAGAAAATAGATTTAGCGCAGTGATGATTTTTATAAAAAAAAAGAGACTACTTTAATAATAAAAAGTTGAGTTATATATAGAGTTTTAATTAATGAACTTCATTTTTATAAAAATCACCCCTTTTCAAGAAATATTTCCTCTCAGTTCTTTTTACCTTCTCTCTTAGTTTTTGATTCCAATCTTTTTACTATTGAATTGTTTCTGACGAGAAGCTCTACAAAATCCACTGAAGAGAAAGTTAAATAGAGTAAGTTCTTGTTTGCTACATTTTAGGTATTTTAGGTCTTAAGTTGTACGTGAGCTCTAGAATGTGACTCAATGTTGCTCTTAGTTACTCTTTGTTGCTCTTTGATCCTAATGGTAGTCTTTAGAACTCTAATTAGAATTTTCATTGTTTATCTAAGGGATCTCGTATGTTTTGGTGTTCTAGGAAAATCTTTGTTTGAGGAAAACCTCCTTGGCTAAGGTGAGGGAAGCTAAATGATATTATTTTATATTTTGATGACTTAATTGATTGGTTGATGACTTAATCACTTTTATGTCGCAAAGAGATGATATTTCAGATTGTGTTGGTGATAGCCCGAAGGTTTAGTTTGCGAAGTACATCTACACCATATTTATATGTTTATATAAAAAAAATTTATCCATACGACTAACTTTGCTTAATACTTAACTTGTAATGGTTGAATTAGTAATATATATACATTTAATAATTTGGGAAGCTATAACTATCGTTTGCCGGTTACAGTTTTTCATGTAAGAACAAAATTGATGCATATTTTGAATAGGGATGAAATATGATTTTAATCAATAATTTGAGAAAGAAAAATATATTTAACCTAATTTTGTAAGATATATATTTTTATATAATTTGTCCTGGTTCTTTCTATCTACTATAAAGTTCCAATTAACACTTAACTCAACCTTCAAACATGAAATCAGTGTCTTCCTTGTAACCCACAAACACTAAATTAGGTAAATTTTATTCTACTGATAATTACAGAAAATATACCAACCTACTACTAAATGTTATGAGATATATATTGGAAAAATGGGGTATAGAAGTACGTATGTGGATAGGATAGTGTAGATGGTATATGGGTGGCACTATAACGTGATCCATGATTTGAGTATTTTTAATATAACTATTCGTCAACTTGGGTAGGCCAATTGCTGCAAAAGTCAGCCACTTACCTTTAATTAAGCCATACTTTCCTTTTTTCTTTTTGGGTTATGATAGGTAAAACCATTTAATTTAAACACAGGATTCAGTTTTGGGCAGCAACTTTTTGCATGTTAAATGCAGCACTTTTTAACATTACTAGACACATAGCTCGCGCTTTAGCTGTAACTTTGATTAACCGAACGTGTTAGCTTAATAAACGCATAATTAGCCACAATCTAATAAAGAAACAGCGACAGCAGTTAAGAATGTTGTTTAGTTAAAACCATAAAACTGTGGTCAACATCTGAGTTCTGAGGCGCCAATTGGAAGCAATTAAGTAAGAGAAAAGTAGAAAAACCAGCATGAGTGTGGAAGAAACTGGTGAAGCATGAGCAGGAAAAAAGTGGAATGAGTTTGGGCGGCGAAAGAGAAAGATGGAGAGAGCAATATGGTGAGTTGAGAAGCTGTGAGTGGAAGCAAAGCAAAGCAAGATCCATGAATTCTCAACTCGGGAGTGGATGGACGGTTACAGATACAGCCAAATCAATATTTAAATTAATATCTATAATTAATTAACTATATCCACTTTCAGGACTTCATTTTTCAAAAGGAAATTAAGTTCAGCCGCATAAATGTTGCTATTGCTTTAGGCATGCGGCTTCTTTAATTCAACTATTCAGAACATAAGTAGTGTTTCTAAGTGGCTCTCATATATTCCAGTTTTTTTGTTTACATATATGGTAGTAGTTACGTTCTTAACAGTAAACTGTGTCTGATAAATTGCTTGGTTTGCTCTTTCAATATTTTCGTGTAAAATATGTGCTTTGAGAGAATTTTTTCTGAAATATACACTTTCAAAAAAAATTACAAAGTTAAACTTTTGCTTCTTAAGTTATGATAACTACTGCATCTATCCAGATATCATTGATCCTTTAAGAGATACGGTGAATTGCGACTCATAACATGAGATGACTCTTGATGAGACCGAGTGGTTCCAGCTTAGTAATAAAAATGTCTAATTTAATAAATAAAGTGAAGAAAGGCTTTTTTTTTCTATATTTTATTTAGAAAAATATATTTCAGACAAAAAAAAATCCAAAAAGAAAGAGTTCACCGACTAAATATTAACTATTAGTTTTTTCATCAACGGTAAATAGTTACTTTATCTTTACTCCTATTAGAAAATTTAAATCTTTCCTTTACACTCTTATGCCATACAGGGTAGGATGATTCATTCTCTTCCTATAAATCTTGTTCTCAAACAGATATATAGATTTCGTACGTTGTATTAAATATCGGTGTTCCGTATCCTATAGGCAATATTGATGGGTTATATTTTACGTAACACGTTTTTATTATATATAAGTTATAGTTATAGTGATCGAAAAATTGTGATTCTATATAATTATATAACATTAGTTTTATACATATAAAATATTTGACATCACTTTTACACTTAAAACCTTAAATTAATGTTGTTATAAATTTTTATTTTTATATAATGTTTAATTTTGTATATTTTATTCAATATAAGATTTTTTATTCATAGTTAGAATATTTTCGACAAATATTGAATTGAAGCCTTCTTCATTATAAAGTTTAGAAAAAACAATTACACTTTTCGATATAAATATAAATATGTAGTTTACAATAACTTCTTTTATACAAGCATTATTATTTGTTAGAACAAAAATATATTGTAACTGAAAAAAAAATTGTATGCTATAAAACTCAATGGTGCATTTTAGATTATTAATATGCATAAGACCACTATGCGGTTTTACATTATATTTCAACTAGCGTAACACATACGCTATCGTGCCTGTGTGTATGTATTTTTAAAATATGCATGATATTATATTAGCAGGTGATAATATTATAATGTTATTAAGTTAATATATATATTTAAATTATATTTATTAAAAATAAAGTGAAATATATCAGAACAAATAAAAGAATAACCACTGATAAATAAAGAAGAAGAGAAGAAGCAGAGACATCTGATTTTATAAAAAGTTTG
>Ga0099822_1002302_pt1 | contig 23639 bp, 11 predicted proteins | sample CowpeawhiteBW_FD_76839 | JGI IMG/M metagenome (GOLD analysis project Ga0099822, IMG submission 76839) | Root nodule microbial communities of legume samples collected from California USA - Cow pea white BW | ecosystem: Host-associated > Plants > Roots > Nodule | place: USA: California | collected... | reverse complement strand
TATATATATATATATATATATATATATATATATATATATATATATATATATATATATATATATATATATATATATCTTCAATCTCCATTCTTTGTAAGTATCATTTTCCATTCCTCTAGTTATCTCAACTAACTCCTACCATCCTTTCATGTCAATTGTCCTTTTATTCTTCTGAGTTTAAACATTCAAGGCTTCTTCTTTCCCTACCTACTACCAATTTGGTCTAATAGTCAACACAACTTACACATCAATTGTTTAATACTTGATATTAAAAAAACTTGCTAACATCTTTTTAATTTCAAATAACACCTTTCATATCGATTCTAATTAATAAATAAATAACTTTTATTTCAATTATATTTTAATCGATACAACAAAGATAAATGTTTTATGCTTGATTTTTAGTGTTTTTTTTTGGCTTCAAATGAGTTTTATAAAAAGTCCTCCTATTATACTTGTTATAGAAAGTCTTTATAGTTTACATCAATGGGATTTATATTAATTGTAAAACCAAAATAAAATATTTCATTTAATTTAAATAAAGGATTTGTTATAGTAATTTGGAATCTTATGATTGTCCTTTCCTTCTAAATTAGTCTTGTCCTTAATAGAAATGAGGATATTGACTTCTCATAGAAAAGTCATTTTCTAATGTTAGTTATATATTCTTGTTATATATATATTAAATATAATAGCGAGCATAAGTCAATTTGATTGGTTTTAGTGTCTGATAATTTCATAAAAAAAAGGCATAAATGTAAAACAATTTTTGTTTATATATAGTAGTTGAGTGACAAGTAGATCAGGTAATGAGTGTATAAGCGAGTATAAGAGAAGGATAAATTTGACAATGATGTGATGTCAAAATTTATGGATGATGTCAATAATATCGATTATAATGTGGATAAGCCAAAATGGCGATAGGGAAAAGCTAAATGATGGTAAGCCAAAATAACAATGTAAAATTGAATTATAGATTCAATTTGAGACTCTCTCTCTCTCTATTAAAATAAAACATAATAAGAAGGGAGATTAAATTGTTATTTAGTTTCCTTTTGGTAAAATTCATACAATCATTTTATTTTTATTTAAAATAAAACTTGTGTATAGAGAGACTTTGAAAACAAAACAAGTAACATAGAAGAAAAAATATTAATATGTTTGTCTGTGTGTTCAACTAGTGTTAACAAACTTTCAAATTTTATCATCATTGTTGTTTACGAGTATTCTTTTATAAGCCAATAATGGCTTAAGCCAACAAGGAAGTAAGTTATTTCTCCAAAAAATATCTTACGTAAATTTTTAGATAAGTCTCTTTAGGCTTATTCTCACAAAGAAAAATATATTTGAAGTTGTTAAAACTAATTGAAATATTTTGTAGAGGAATATAAAATGAATATGTAGTTTAAATGTGTCTCTTATATGTAAGATATAAAATATATATTACAAATAAAGAATCGAAAAAGTGATAATTAGATGGAAAGGAAGTGAGAAGATTGTTGATTCGATTCTCTTGCTAATACTTTAAAAAAATACAGTTATTTTTGTCATAAAATTGTGTCATAGGAGGTAATGTTAAAAATAAGGGTCCAGTTTAAGAGATGAGATTTTTTGAAGTTAAAAATTTTAAGAAACGGACTAGTTTTTCCTTTTAATCAAAGATAATTTTTACAAAATGTTGTTTTAAATACAAAGAAATGCAAGATAATATTTTAACTTTATATTTTAATAAGAAATAATTTTAACTCAAATTTTAATATGCAAGTATAAAGAAAAACAAATGAACACAAAAAAGAATTATAGTGGTTCGCTCTCACAAAATACTTATAGGAAAATGATATTTTAACTCACTTTTAACCCATTGCTTTAATCACCATTAGATCATTTTTTTTTATTCTTTTTGGTGATGTGATGTATGATCTAATGGTGATTGAAGTGGTGGGTTAAAAGTGGGTCAAAAAAAATGGGTTAAAGTATCATTGTCCATACTTATATCTACTTTGTTTAATCATGGTGATTAAATAATCTTCTAATAGTTTAAATTTTTACAAGACTCCAAAGAAAACATGCACACACCAATAACTTAAATCATATAACATGTTTTACTACCTCTTGTTAAACCTAATAATAAGAAACACATTGATGATCACCTTTATCAATATAACTTATATACCATGATAAGTAGTAAAAAAAAAATATGGTGTGCTTCCCATTTGCACAAGGGCTAACTTAGGATCTTTAGGGTTAGAACCTTATAAGAAACTTGAACAATTAGTTAAAATGTGGAAAAGAAAAAAATGTTGAAATTCCAATCTGTCCAATATTGTAGAAACGTCAATATCTTGGGTTGTAGAACCCCAATTGACATGATTCCAAAACAGAGTGAAAGTTCACATTCTCAACTATAATTTTGGCTTAAGAAACACTAATTTTGGACGAGTGGAACAAGAGTTATGACTATAAGATAAATCTAGGCAAAATGAGTTCTTTTCTGAATTTGGGTGAAGAAAGAAGAATAGGTGAATATGAAAAGGTGGAAGAAAAGAACCACTCTTTCCTTTCCAAGAGAGGCAACACATAAAGGATGGGAAATGGTTTAGTTATATAGAAGCTTTAACCATCAGACTTACAAAAGACCCATAAATTACAATTAAATCTCACTTAAGCTATTAATGATCTCACTACTTAGTTGCTGATTGTAACTACAAATTTGGCAACCCAAAAGTCAGCCTAAAACATTCAGCTATACATCATCTTGGTCTTCCAAAGGTTGATTCTAAGTTGGCAAATGGACTCTTATTACAACTTGAAAATAAATCAAAACTAAAGTTCAAATTTGATCATTATTTAAACAAACTAATAACTTTAAAAAAATTAAAGCAAAATGGTACATTAATCATTCTCCATTTGGACTATGATGCGATTCATATAAAAAACTCAAATAGATAAGTTGTAAAGAAAAATTATAAATAAAGAGACAAAAATGATATTCAAGGTTATTCTCTAAATCTATTATATTCAAAGATATGTTTTTTTATGTTTGAAAATGTTTTGAAATTTTCTCAAATTGAATGAATCAAAATATATATATATATATATATATATATATATATATATTTGATAAGTGTAATCCATTAGTTAGTTTTAATTCATCAAAGTGTTCCTCATAACATGGAAGATCATTTTAATACATTAAAATAAATAAAAAGAAGTGTCTTGAGGTGTTTTAATTGATCAAAACTTTTTTTAATCAGTTATATACGAGAACATGTTAAAGCTTAAATAACTTAAGTGAAAATATTCTCTAATTTTTTTTCCTGCATTTTCTAACAACTTGAACATTTTAATAGATTAATTTTTTTTTAATTCTTTAAAAACTTTCTTCCCCACTTAATACGTAATAAGGAAACTCAAAATGATTTCTATATTTCATCTTTTTTACTATTAAAGGAAAAATAAATATTTAAACAAGATTAAACACAAAAATTACAGCTCTAGATATTATACCATATTTTTTATTATCAAAGGAAAAAGAAATATTTACACTAGATTAAACACAGAAAATTACTAACCCAGATACAAGATAAAAATAAATAAAATCTCTTAACTTTAAGCTCTTACATAAACAAGTAGTTGTATTTAGTTATTTGTATGAGTAAAAGCTAAAAGAAGGTGGAGATAAAAGAATTTGCAAAGAAGGAAGAGTCAAAAGATAGATTCTCAGATTGGGTTGAACTTTGGGATTACATTTGCAATTGAAATTACATTAAAATTATTAAAAAATATATTATTTTTGAAATTATTGTATCAAAGAATATGTAATAATTATGATTATTAACATTTTAGGTAATTGAAACTGTAAATCATCATTCCTAACTTGTTATCATAATTAGTAGTGTCTAAATAACCAATTAAATATAACATACCTCACCCCTTTCACATTTTTAACTAACCATTAGAATGCAGACATCTTAATTAAGATTGATAGAGACACTAAAGCATCAATTGCACTCATTTTTTATTTTTTTTTTTGGCTGCATAGTTCAATTAAACTAACTAATTATTCTGTATCATACTTTAAAGAGCTATATAAATGTACCCGTTGTGAGATTTGTTTAAGCTATAAATTTTGGAAGAATTTCTTACTGAGCGCATCATTTCATTGAAAAAGAAACTAAAACCATTTCTTTGTTAATATACTCTTACATTATCAAATTCAATTGAAATATGTTATATGACATGATTCTTTTTACTCATATAATCATAAATTAATAAGTATTTTAAAAATTATATGGAACCTTATTTATAACGTTTTGTTTGTTGTTTTGCAGAACACCCTCCCTCAGAAAACATAGCACAAGGCGACACAGACACTCATTACTCTCAGACAGTGTCGAGCATCCTCCAAAAGAACTCCGGGTGGTGGCCGGACTCACCCTCCGTCAACCACCTCACTGATTCCTTCCAATCAGCCTTCAACAAATGGAACTCCGGCACCGACGAGTACCGCGGCCAGTTCCACATGACGGTGGCAGACGTCACCTCTCAGTGGCTCCTCAAGTACATTCTCTTCAGTGTCCCTTATCTTCACGCCAACCGGGTGAAGGGGAAGGGCGCCCCGTCATACGAGACAAGCCACGTGATGGCGGAGCGGCGGCGGAGAGAGAAGCTGAATGAGAGGTTTCTGATTCTGCGTTCAATGGTACCGTTCGTAACGAGAATGGACAAGGCATCGATTCTGGGAGACACGATCGAATACATAAAACAGCTGAGGGAGAAGATTGAGAGCCTGGAGGCACGTGAGCGGCACGCGGGGAAGAGGAGGGTGAGGGAGGTGGAGGTTTCGATCATAGAGGGCGATGCACTGTTGGAGGTGGAGTGTGTGCATAGGGAAGGGTTGTTGCTGGATGTGATGACATTGTTGAGGGAGTTAGGGGTTGATGTGATGATGGTGCAATCGTGGGTTAGGGATGATGGAGTTTTTGTTGCAGAGATGAGGGCCAAAGTCAAGGATAATGGGAACGGGGAAAAGGCTAGTATTGTGGAAGTCAAGAATGCCCTAAACCAGATTATACCCCGTCATATACCCCACCATGACCCTTACACACTACCTTCCAATGATCATTTTTAACCATGGATTTGGACTTCAATGGGGTGAGTATGTCTCAACTGAATAAGTTTGTGTACAAATTTAATTCATTCTATATTTGGTTAACTGAGTACGTGAATTGATCATGTAAAATATCATGGACTTGCATGTAGTATACTTTCACAACTGGGCTTGTGATTTTGTAAGGGAAATTACCATGGACATTGACTATATATGTGCCATGTTTGTTGTATTCAATATTGATATCATCGTGAGTTATTACATACTTTTGGTCAAATAAATATAATTCAATATATAATCTTCAGTTTTACTTGGTCTCTTTCTTGATAATTTTAACATGCTTATAGACACATATATTCATAAACAAAACAGGTATAATGCAACATCCATAAAGTTTGTAAGCAAAAATTACACTCCACAATAAGTCGAAATTCCTAACATAATGTCTAAAAACTAAAATGGCGTCAAACTTAGTATTGGAAAAAAAATGTGATGTTCTAACCCATTACCAGTTACCGTTGGCTCAAAAAACACTGGTTAGCAGTTACTGATGAATGCACCCCTGGCTACCTGTGCTAAATGATAACGCTAGAGCTAAATCTTAGTAAAGCAATGTAGCATTTGATCACAACTTCAATATCCTTGGGGATTAAATGTCAGTGAGTAGTTGCAAAACAATTATTGTTTTTGCTGACGCTGTTTTCTTTTTTTATACATCAAGAACCTTCAAATGAGTAACATATCTTACCTGGCCAACATCTGTTGTCTTTGTCCAATATGCTGTGTAATAAAGACATTCCAGATTAACAAGCCAGCAGCGTGTTCATTATGATTAAGTCTACAACAAGGAAACATTAGCTTCAAGCATGAATCATATATTTACGTTTTTCCTATCTTACTGTAAGGTGGAGGATTTTATTCTTCTGGCAATGTGTTCATTGCAAGGCCTTTTATCACATGTCGACATTGAAACCTGTAACAAACAGAAGGATGAAAAGTAAGCAACGAAGAAAAATACAAGGGAATACAGAGGACAGAAAAAGACTAGAGTCTGCATCATGAGAGAGGAAACTATATAAATAGTATATGTAAAATGTACTGCTATTAAGAGAGGCCACAAATATCAATCAGCAACGAAAATTAACAGTCCCCTGACAAACAGTAAGGATCAGCTTAGACATAAAAAGCCTGACTATACTCCAAATGTAAAAATAAATAAATAAAAAGACAATGAAAGAATTGACTGCAAAAACTATAATTTGTCAAATGAAGAATGGACGGGAGGTGTTTGCTGGATTTTTCCACTTCCAATAAAAAAACCAAAGACTAGTAAAAAAATACAGGAAGTTTCGTAAGCAGCATCAAGGCAACTCATCTAAACCGAAAACTTAGTTATATACAAGATGCCGATTCATAAATTGTGAAAGATACCAGATTAAATCTTCTGAAGCAGTAGCGACCACTTCCTGATTCTGATTTCGGCACTTAAACTGTAGCCCGAGAGGCACAACCTATGGCGGAAATGCAGTTCTGTTAGCAGAAACTCATGAAATAATCCCACCCAAAAAAATCATTTTATTAAAATATATAAAGTGCATGTGATCCTACGAAGTTGCTACTAGATTAAACAATGTAAACAATATTTATAACAAATATCAGCCAATCTAAAACCATTGACATATAGTTCGAGCAGTCTTGCAAATAGTTCTTTTTCTTTATGATGATCATTATGATGAAAAGCCTGCAGTCTTGCCAAATAGTTCGAGCAGCAAATTAACACTAGGTTCACAAGGTTCTGATGAAACAGAATGTGTGCCATATTTGAATTCAGGAAGCAACAAATATAAATAGCACTTACTATTTTCATTACCAAATAAAGAAATTATGAGCATCAGAAAAACTCCACTAACAAATACAGCATACGGTACCCAATGCAGTCAGAAACGATCACGGATTTACAACTTGTAAAAAGACAACCATAAATTCAATATGTCCTTGTAGTCTATTTTACCTTTCTGTTATACTTAAAATCGCGTTTAGGCAGAAAATGCATAGGCTGATTGAAAGAAGAAGGGGCCTTTATTAACACAAACAATCTGATAGGGCCTACAAAATAGAAGAGTGGCATTAAAAGAAAACTAAAAATGCGATTACATAGAAAAAATTCATTCAAATTAAGAGATAATGCCAAAATTGATCCTTCAAATGTATACACGGCACATCAAATTGATCCAACAAAGATTTTGGACATCAATCTGATACCTTATGCTTGAACGAACATCAATTTAGTCCGTCAAATTGCCTCTGAATACTAATTTGGTTCCAGCTTGATCCTTCTATCACACCATGAAATACCAAAACTTTGAAGGGCCACCTTTAAGACCATGGATCTTTACAGGAACAATTTGAGTATTTAATCTTCCTAGTCCTTGTTTAGATAGTATTTAATTTTCCATAAGTTAAAATCGACTTAAAGAAGTTCTCTCCCGTAACTTTTTCAGATGCAACTAAAATGCGTAAGTTGACTTAAACATACAGAAGAATTCAATTCACTTTATCTTCTTATTTTGTTCACCTAAAATAGCCAACAGAGCAAAATTGACCTTAATGTTTATCTACAAGAGAAGTGAACAACTACCGGGATAGGTCACAGAGCCAGCACCCTTGGATATCAATGTCCGAATCACCTGTTAAAGAAAAAACGAAACATAATATCCAACACGCCTACCTCGTACAGAGCACATAAAATTTTAACCAGGAACATAAAATGGATATCAATAAGGAACCTTTCTCGAAAGACTCTCAGCCGCTTTACTCCTAGCAAAATCATCAGCATCCTTGGAAACACCAATCGAATGGGAAAAATTCAACTCATAAATGTTCTGAGGTCGAAGTGGGCTAGCTCCAAGCGCCAAAACGACACCGTCTATGGTGGGAACCTCGTTGATCACGATTTTAAACGCTGTTTGCAAATTCAAAAGTGAATTCATCAACTTATCCAATCTCTTAATTCCCACCTTGATATCCCTCATTTTGCTAACATGCTTTCTCCGAAACGATGGCTTCACCTCAGCTCCCAACTCCGTTTCCTGATGTTAACGATTCAGGGTTTATGAAAATCGATGACAGAATAACGACCCAAAATTCAAAATTTCCACTCAGAATTATGACATACCAGCTCCTTGTACTCCGAATGCATGGCTTCAAATTCGATGGCCATATCCTGCACCGTGCTGCATAAATTGAAAGCCATCAATTATAGAAACCGAAATTGAAGCAAAATATTTCACGTGTTTGCGGTTTTTTAATAAATAATGAAAAAAAATGGTTCGGGCGTTTCGAAGTGAAGGGAAAAGACATACGAGGGGATTTGCTGGTGCATGTAAAGAACAAACCCTACGACGTCGTAGAAGGTGTGAAAGATGGAGGAGGCGTCCAAGGCATCTGATGCTGTATAGATTTCTGCATAATCCGTCTTCGGTTCTGAGTTCGCCATAGTTTCCGTTCTAAAATCTGTGGTTATGCTCTTGCTAGATTCAAATGTCAAAAATCAAAATCATAAGACCCGCCAAACGGTGGGCTCAGCTATCTCTACTCATACAGGCCCAATATAAAAGCAACCCACTTTGTGAGCCCAAATTAGATAACTAGCATAAGTGGAAAAAAAAAAAGTTAATGTAAAAGGCGCACTCTAAATACAATTATATTTATGGTATGGTTGTTTCATGGGAAATAAAGATGGAGAAAAAATAGACATTGTTTTTCATGTTTTCTTTCATTTCCAAATTTTTCCAACGAAAAGGAAAAACAATGGATCTCACTCAAATGCATGCTCCCATTGCTTGCTTTTTCAACACAATAATTTTTTCTTTTCAGAATACTCTAAAAAAAATAAGTCAAGCATTTTTTTTTTCTGAAATTATATATTTATATATATAACACCTTGTCATAAGCCAAAATTTTCCGCTAATCCGTTTTTTTACTCCCATTCTCCATTAATTTTCTCTAAATCTACAACGTTTTCCTTACGCCTGTGACCTACGTTTCGATTTTTCCGACATAAATTCATAACATTCAAGTTCCGAGAGTGTAAATACATCCATATTATTTTAGAATTTAAAAATTATAAAGTTCCGTCATTGAATTTTTTTATTTATTGTTAAAGTTAATCAACTTACGAGTTTTAGAATTACAAAATCGTTCAAATCAGAAATATACTTTTGAAACTACCAAATCCAAGAATTGGTTTTTTGTTTCTTTTTTGCATACAAAGTAGTACCATAAACACTTAAGTATCAATTCAAATTGTCAAACGAAAACGCTGAAATGTGGGGATATAGAAAAAAGTGATCTAAAAACGCAGAGGTTTGAATCTCTTGTTACAACATTGTTAGTGCAACAGTGCTGGCCCGTCCTTTGGGATATCAACGCACTAATTTAACTTCCTGTACCCCATAAAAATATGGGACAATTCTCATCTATTCTGACATGTACTATTCAGAATATACATTCTGAAAAAAACAATTGCTGTAAAGATGAGGTGAATCAAATATTTTTTCCGGGTGTAGAAAGAAAGAAACACTCCAACCCACTGTGAAGGCATTTAACTCCTACATCCAAACAACTCGTTTTTATATTACATAAATCACGTCTAAAAAACACGACAAATTCCTGTACATATTTCATCTACCCCTACAACTATAACCTAACTAAAGAGTTTCCCAATCCATAAAAATTCCTCCAGATAATCCAGAAGATGAGCCTTTTGAATATATCGCCTTCTTACTACCAACACAACACTCCAACCTCGATATTCTTAAACCGGTAAACTGGATTCTAAATCTGTGATGTCCCCCAAAAATCAAGCTTTCCCGAAATATTTTCAGCAATAAGTAGACCTGATGAATTATCATCGGTATCAGAATTTGTAAAACTTTACACAGAAAAATTATGCTACTCACCAAATACAACGGTGGCCAATGTTATCCCAGAGGTTCAAATCAAATTGGCCCAGGGAACTGACAGCATCGCTTTTCCATAAGTTATACACCATATCGTCTCAAGGCATTACTTAAGCTTGGCATCACATTGTATGCTTGATATGATCTTCTGAGTTCAATAATGGAACAGACCTGGATCAATCAAACCAAGGACTATTCAGTTAATCTGTACAACAGACTAGGAAGTTGAACAAAGCATTCGATGGTTTATGTATTACGTTTGAAGAAATACTATTTCAAATTTCAATACTGTAATATAAGTACATTTGAACCAAATCCATTATCCGTATGCACAATATAAATTATTCAATTTTGTTTCGATGATGAAAATAGTAGAAAGGATAAATTAGTATTATCCCCTTAAACGCAATATAAACGAGTGGCATGCACTTATCAAGCCAATTTTGTGCTCCCAAATTAGAATAACGTAAAAAGCAATTCAAGCCAGGGAAGTTCAGCTGGCATGAATTTCTTGACGGATAATGTGGTATTACCAATGAGTTTGCATGCAGAGTACAATTACAAGAATCCTCCGAGCACTTACAATGATTAGAACTGATGTAAAACCAATAGCAAACCCAGCATTGACACGCCGCAAATAGTGGTCAAGAACACTTGATGTGGTGGCCAGAACACTTAACAGTAGGCCCCCTACAAATTTTCCACAAGGTAGTGAATTAACAGTGCTAGAAATATATTTGGTAAAGAAATAAAAAATGACTCTAAAATTGCAGTCATTCACCAGTAGCATACCCCAAAATCGTGTCGATGCCTGAACCTTGGTGAGGTATTCTATGGTAGCCTTCCCAGGCTTTATGTTTGGTATTCTCGCACCCATCTTATTTAAATAATCCGCAATTTCCTTTGGCATGTTAGCCTGTGCACAATCCACATGTAAGACCATTTACAAAATATACAAGAGCCATTTCGATATTTTAACATAGTACGGAAAACTTTTAATGAGCAACAAATCAACAGATTTACAATGTATGAATTTCAATGGGGTTGAAAACAATCAGAATAAGCAGCTCGGAATCAGATAATTGTGTAGATTAGTAAGGAATAGCTGTGACACTGTTTCTCTTGTTCCATTCCAAATTTTCAGTTGAAGGCAAATTCAGCCTTAAATTTATTCATCCACTATTTTTTCACATATTATTGTAAAGTAAATTTAACACCTTATATCAAAATGAAACTCAAAATACAAATTAGAAACTCCATACATCAAATAGAATATACAACAATATATAGCAACAACAGTAAACAGAAACTTACAATGTCAAATATATTGAACAGGAAGACAAAAAAAGCATATATGGAATAGTAAACCCATGGCTCAGCACCAACAGAAGTTTCAGGGTTCAATATTTCCTTGACATGCTCCCAAAAAGGTGACCTCAGCAGACTGCCAATAATACCAATTTAGAATTAAATAAAAAAGGACTTTCTAGAGAGCACAATTTGACAAGAATGGGGCAAATGTGTTATCCAGCAAAAAGAGAATAGAGCATGAAAGCTAAGGTCTTAAGATCATAAGTATCAGATATTTACCAGCCAAAACTTAATATAAGGTTGAACAAAGAATACCAATTGAATATTGAAAAGGAGTGTAAACTAACCCTGCAAGAATGCTTGGAAGTGCCAAGAGGTAAGAGGTGGTAAGAATAGGCTGCATCCCTGCTGGATTAATATTGAAAGGAATATAGGGCTCCACTTCTGTAATAGGCGATTGCTCTCTGATTCAAATGAATGAAAGTATCAATTGTCAAAGCATCAGTACACACAAAAATATCATTTAATTCCATTAAGACACAAAGTAGAAATTATCTGGATCTGCATAAAAATAACAAGGGGAATAAAGTATAATAAACATATAAGCTAGGTCCCATATAAGTTAATATTCAAGGCAGAGGTAGAGCATAGAACAGTCAAATGTACTATTTTCTCAACCAGTGTACAAACAACTTTCCACAGAAAAACCCTAATGGAAAATGTCAATTACAATGATTTAGAATATCAAAACTTTATTAACATCTAGATTTTCAAAGAGAACAAGTTTCAAATGACTGAACAAAGACAATGTCATTTACCTTGCTGCAGAAGCAAGTTTAAAACCATAGTACTGCAGCTTTACTTTCCTACAACCTTCTGTTACTACAACTGCCCACATAGTGACGACGGTGAAGATACCCAATACTGCAAGGATGTATGGCCACCAGCTCACAGCACTCACTGCAATGTTAATAAATATAAATCGCTAAAGTTACAAAGGATTCCATGGTATAAATATAATAATATTGCCTTAATTTTTCACCTTATTAAATTTGTATAATACTTTTATAGTATATTTGTAAAAGCACTTTTGTAATATTCATTCTATGTATAATGCTCCTACGAGCAAAACCAATTGCAACAATAAGTATATTCTATATTTCAACTGCATGCTTGCTCATTGATATGCTAATCAAATCGGTTGGCAATATAAATAATCCTCTGAAACTATCTGCTCCATGTCTTTATGGTCCTCCTTTTCTTTTATTTTTGAGCATGCATAAGCATGTCTAAGATAAACTTGCTATCATCAAAGTAGAATTAAATGAAAATGCATTTCAAGAAAATTAAGTGTGTTTGGCTCAGCATATTTTAGAAAAATAATTGTTTTTTGCTGCTTCCTGAGAATTTTTTTCAATATTTACATTGAAGGATCATATACATTGATGGACTATTTACTATTTTCAAAAAAATTTTGCTGTTTAATTTACGTGTATGGTTTTCAAAAATTTATGTAAGAAACAGTGGAAACAACTTATTTTCAAGTGCCATGTACAAACTTTTGAAAATGAAAAACAAAATAAAAACAAGGTAACAAACAATTTAGTATTAAAAGTTACAAAATGAACCAAAAAAACATTTTCTCAAACAAAACAGTGCCTTATCCCCTTAAACAATGCTACCAAAAATGCTGTTAGTCAAAACATTAGTAAAGTCGGAAAATCAACTTCCTTGATATCAGACATGTTACTTTAATATGTCGAAATTAGCTTGAGAATGAGGAACATGGGGAAGGGAGATGAGGTAAAATTTCAAAAGCCTTCATTCACATCCAGACATGTACCTGAAAGCTGAGTAAGCATCTTGTATAATGTTTCCATATACCCCGTAAGTATTCCCACACATATGATTAAAGACGAGCCTTGACCTGAAGATGGTATTATTAGAAGCAGCAGATTGAACAATTACGTAGACATTCAACTTCTGGTAAGTCTTTCAAATCACATAACTGTAAGTATAGGGAAGAATCAACATCCCGGCTCCTTTCTAGTGTGGCAAAGAGATAGCAATGAAGTAGACAATATCAGCAAAAACGAAATTGACAAATTAATTATGATTCTCGTGTTCTTTCCAACAGTTCTACAAGTTTTGAATAAAAACTGACTTTAAAAATGTCATTTGCAAATATAAGTAAATAAAAATTCAAAGTAAGAAGTGAGTGAAAGATGCAGATCTAAGCCAATAATTTGGAAAGACAAGTTTCTCCTTCCAAAATACTAGGCTTTCAAAGAAGCAGTATTGTATGAGAAGTTAAAGAATCCTACCTCAATTGCAGAGCAGATTACATACTTATGAAGTTACTAAGTAGACCATGACAAATTCAATAAAAGAATGGCAAAATCAAAGCAATAAAACGTCGTTTATTGTCATCTTTTATAGTTCAAGATTACATATGATGCCTAACTAATAAATAAGACAAGTCAATTGAGGATCATCCACAGATTATTTGCATAGTTCGTACAACTACGAAGTTGATATTCATCAATAGCATTCCCTACCATATGCTCTGGTTATCTTTTAAATTTTAATTCCCACAACTCCAATCAAAGGTGATAAATTAATAATAGCTTTGCAGTAAGAAAAGTACCAAATCCAGATTCTGATATAGTATCACATATCCATGTAATAGTCATTGCACCACAAACCAATAAAACTGATGTAATCATTACATGTTTGACCCTGCAAAAGTAGCAAATATTTTAACAAAACAAAAGTATCTAAAATTTAAACAAAGAATTTGAGGCAAGATGTCCCACAATATCTATAAGTCGGTATGATAACAAGAGAATGAGAACCATAGTATAAAGCTTAAGACAAATTTCAAAATAGAACTTTTGTAATGTGCTTATAAAAAAGGGTAATGTCATAATGCTAACTTATGAAGGCGAATGGATCTTCTATTTCCACCAATGATTAAGATTATCTACTTCTAAAGACATCAGTTGGAATTACAATATATAAAAAATCATCTATGTAAACCATATTCATGATATCAATTTGCAGAAAAACATTGGTACTTCAATCATTTGTTGGATTATTAAAATCTTGGAGGCAAAAAAACTTATATGCAGATTACCTGTAACTGGCAGCATAAATTGAATATGGAAGTGAGTAGCAAGAAACTATTAAAGCTTCCAAAATTGCAAAGCCAAATGACATCCACCATCTGCAATGTGCGGAACAAAATGAACAATTAATTAGTTGAAATTCCTCAAAACACATATCAGACAAAAGGAGACGGAAAAACAATGTGAAACATTAAATTAGTTCACTGCTCAAGATCGATAAATAGACCCACATATAACTCTTAATCTTTTCATGCCCATCCAGACCTTCTTTTCGTAGCTTTACTAGCGAAGGGACAACATGACAGAGTACCTGCACATAAATATCTTGTACAAATGCATTTCACAACAGGCAAAAACACAAAAAATAAAATAAAATCAACAATACTCAAGAAAAATGGGTATCTGGTCGAGAACCCCAGTGTTCTTGAGACTTTACAATCAAGTACCTCACAGTAAAAGTAATAAGAAAACTCATTCTCTTTTCAAAAGATACTTATTAACCAAAAAGACTTATTTCGTTACAAAATCTAAAGTACTGAGAGCAACTAGCAAAATACCATACAAATAAAAGCCATATATAAAAATACAAGGTAGTTGAACATCCTTTGACCTTTAAAGTAACAAAAAGTAAACTTTTGCAACAAAGTCTAACAAACTCAAAAAACAAAGGGAGAATACCTGCATAATAATGGACGCTATTATCTGAGGACTAATACCAAGCTGGAAAATAGATAGTTTGAGCTCAGCCGAGAAATCACCAAGTTCATCTGCCAGAAGCTACATGAATGACTGTTCACATGTATAAACTCAGAAAAATACACAAGCAAAAAATTGCTCTAGAAAATATTGAAGTGTTGACCCAATTCGGTAATCCAATTGTTTATATATTATCATAGGATTTACTTCAATTCAACTAGCATATATCCTATCTTATTTTAAGATTTTCATATATACTATCATAGATTTAGATAAATTCAAATTGTAGATATCTTGGTTTAGGATATTATGTATATCTCATGCACAACTAAAATCAATTTTGGAATTAAATCATCATCCTTCCACTACTTTCCACAAAAAAAAAAAAAATAGTTAAATAAAAAGCACTAACACAACGGTCTAAATTTTCTTTATCACTTCACACTCACAAGCTACCGGAGCTAACACTCAATTTGAGATCAAATGTGTCAAATTTTAGTTTTGGGGCCATTAGCAAATTAAACCAAACATTTCTCCTCATTTTATTTTCTTACATTCAACTATAGTCCCTTTACATTCACAGAAGTTTCAAATCCAATCACCATTTGCCAATGAAATCAAAAAGGGGTCTTATGTTGTAAGAGCTAGATAAACCCAGTCTCCACGTGTGAGCAGCCAACAATGCAAGAAAATGCAACTTACCAACAGATGATCCTGACACAAAGCTCAGGTAGTCTTCCGGTATCAACCTTCTGTCAAACCCAGGAAGAGGAATAAAATAACCAACGCGACTAATCACAATCAGCACCGCCGTCACGAACAACCTCCTCCTAATCTCGCTCTTGAAAAACGATTCAGCCGCACCGTTTATCACGGAACCAAACCGCACAAAGTTCAGAAACTTGTTTCTGAACATTACAGGTTTCAATTGCGAGATTACCGACTTATCAAACTCCGGAGACAACGCAACAGCCGCCTCCCCTCCGTGAGTCGCAGGAACAACCTCCTCGCTCGGAAGCTCATCATTCGGAGCCTCGACGCGTGCATAATCACTCCGGAGCCGGTCGGAGAAGTTAACAGAAAGAGTCCGGTTCCGCGAAGCAGAAATCCTTGTGCTGAATGCGGGGATTGTGAAAAGCGAAACCCTAGTACCAATTCCGTTTATGCATTTTACGTATCTTCTTTCTGCAAGATAGATAAGGTTTAACGCAGACTGCATAATTAGCGTTCAAGAAGAGACTCTTTATATAAATAGCTTCTTCTTCTTCTTTCTTTTTTTTTTTCCGTTTCAGCGTTGACAGAGGGAAACTTACCTCTGGAAGCGTTGTGTTTGGTTTGGAAGGACCGAAGGTGAAAGTGATTAGGGGAGAATCGCGTTGCTTCCATGGTTGGAGTTGGAACAGTAGGAGTGAGAGTGGAAAAGAGGAAGAGGAAGAGGGGTTTTTGTGGTTTAAAAATAGACGATTAAACCCTCACCCTTGACCTAGATCCTCTGTTTCGCGAACTACGGTAAGACGATATTAAGATTTTTCATTGGACCATGATACAGTGCTTGTGCATTCTCTATACGTGGCGCGTGCAGTGGATGTTTTAATTAAATCGTTGAAAATGAAGAAATCGTTTAAAGATACCATGTTCAATTTCTCAAAAATAAAGTTTTTGAAGAGTTATTGAACTTGTATTTTAACTCTTGAAATTAGAAGTTAAATGAACAGTATAAAAATAAATAAATAGTGAATAATCAATCAAATATGTAACACTGAAGAAAAAACCACAAATAATTAAATTAGCACATTAAAGAGAAAAATGATCGATTATGATGATAATTTGAGGAGATGATATAATCTTTTGAACAAGCAATCAACATGAGGTTTACACTTGGCATTACATAATTGTTGATATTTTATGCCTATCTTTTAACCCAAAAAAATAATATTATATTTCACTCTTATTTATAAAATACAATTATTTCTTTATAACGATGAGATATGTAGCATATTGTTATTTTGTCGAAGATTTATTTATATTTTTGTCAATACATTACATAATTGCTGATGTTTTATGCCTATTTTTTAACATCTAAAAATATTATATTCAATTATTATTTATAAAATAAAACTATTTCTTTGTAACAATTAGATATATTTTATTTTGTCGAAGATTTACTTATTTTTACAAAGAAGTTATTTTCTCCTTTATAACTCCCTGTGTTATTTTCATAATGTTGTATTAGTAAATTTAACTTCTTTTTTATTGTCTTCCCAACAATAGCTTATTCGTCTGTCTTTCAATAATAACTTCTTCAACTTTTTATGATTATAAGTTTAAAGTTCTATAATAATATAATTTAACTTACTTTTTTTTCTTTTGATTAATAATCATTACTTTTTTTTGTCATCAATAAATTCTTTTATGAATTTCTAATTCAAATAATTTAAAATGTCTATCTTTCTTTTCTTTTTCATAAATAATCATCATTTTGTAATAAATTATAAATAATCACCAAAATGTTTTTTACTTACCCTTGAGAAAGATAAAGTGTAAGTTGTACTCATTTACATATTGTCCGACAGCGCTTCGATTAGAGTTGTTAAAATCGGTTGGAATCCGTGAGCCAATTCGGCTCATCACGGGTTCAGGCTGGGTTGGGTTGAAATTTTTTTATAAATTTTAATAAAGGTTTATTTTTAACTCAGTTCATCTAGATCCCGGCTCACCTGGGTTAAATCTGTGGTGAGTCGGGTTAGTCCAACCCACAGATAAAATGGTCATACAACTATTTCTTATTAAGGTAGACTTTACATTTGGGTCATGCTAGATATTTTTTAGCCAACACATAAATAATTTGTATTTTTTTTATTTTGGTTTGTATTTGGATTGTATTAAAATTTATTTAGATTTTAATTAGAATTATAATTTAGTTTTAACTTAAAAAATAAAAAAAATTTGTATTTTTTTTAATTAAGTGAACCTGTGAGCCAAGGTCATACAAGTATTTTTTATTAAGGTGGACTTTACATTTGGATCATGTTAGGTTGTTTTTTTTAGCCAACACACAAATAATTTTTATTTATTTTATTTTGGTTTGTATTTGGATTGTATTAAACTTTATTTAGATTTTAATTATAATTATAATTTAGTTTTGACTGAAAAAAATATAAAAAAAATTGTATTTTTTTAATTAAGTGAACCTGTAAGCCAACCCGATTAACCCATCAACCCATGATGGACTAAGCCGAGTTTAATTTTTTTTGACTCGCTAAAAAGTTAGTCGGATTGGGTTGGCTCACTAAATCATTAATCCGTAGTGGGTCGAGTCGGGTTATCCGTTTTTACAACTTTAGCTCCTATAGCAATGGCATGATAGATTAAACAAACAAATTTCTCTAACAAGTGACACAAGTCTTTCGATAATGAATGACACAATAAAATTAATAAATACATTCATTGTTCTGAATATCATGTTAAGAAATAAATTTTAAGTTTAACCTAATCTCATAAAATTAACTTGTAAGGTGAGGTTTGTACTCATTTATATAATGAAAATTCACTCGTTTCATCTCTAGTTTGTGATTTGCAACATAAAAAAAAAAAAACATGTGTGTAATATGTCTCTAACCGGAACCTTTGTGCTTTTTTTATTTATTATAAATAAACAATCATTACATGGTGAGAGCTTGTATAATGAACATAACAGCAGCACAAAGAATGTAATAACACCCGGATTTATGAAGGGATCTTGTTTCTAACTCACTGCATGCAAAGCATTTACAATATGATCTCCTTGTGTGTTTTTGGCTTGCATTGAACAAATGAAGATCTAGTTAATTAGTATGTCCATTCCTTTGGAAGAAATATATCAGGAGAACAACTTTGACTCTGAGATATAATAACACTGCATTGCTTCATACCCTCTTTTTCATAACTTTTCTTCTTTGTTGACTCACTTCTGTACACTTCTCCGTTTCTTTGCCCATATTTGGGACCTGCATGACATTATGGAGCATTCATTTTATATATGGTATAAGAATAAATATCATGTCATGAAAATATTCGTTAAATATTTTAACTTAAGATATTAGAATATGATATGTAAAATTATATATGTTTTTTCTTAAATAAGGGTTAAATATGAGACCTTGAGAAGGTGAAATCTGCATGCCTAATTGGTGCACTTTTAGATTTAGGGCTTGAACTACTCGAGCTGGAAGGAGGACTGGAGCACATGCTGCAAAACAATATTAATAGTGAGGTCAATTATTTTAATGTAAATTCTAATTATGAATATTTTTCACCAAAACTAGACAAATTGCATGGCAAAATTAAAATTTACGTTTTAGCTTTACTCCAAAAAGGCCTGTTTATTCACATTAGTCTTGTCCATCTTTTCATCAAGTTGATTATTTAAAATTTAAATAAATTTCAAGGCGTGTTGAGTCCCAAACTCAAGGCTTAATTTTGAGATACTCTTTTAAATATTTATTATTATTTTTTATTCCTTTGACGATATATATTTATTGAAAGTGATTGTGATGATATCGTTTGCTATGCTTAAGAAATTGTTGTAATTTGTTCATTCAAAGTTAAAATTTAAAAAAAGTCATATAATAGATGTTAAAGTCGTATGGTGTGTATATAATTTCAAATATTATAAACTATTTTATATGCAATTACATATAGTAGCAATTATTGATTAAATGCAATACGTCAACTGCTAAGATTTCAAACCAAAATGCATCAAATTTTTAACTTATATGTTATAAAATTTTTAGAACATGTTCTTAAGCGCTTGTGATATGTAAAAGCATATCTTAAAAGTTATATTTAATTCTATGAGTATTCAAATTTTATATAGTCATTAAGATGGATTCACAAAGTCTGTGAAAGAAAAAAAAGAAGTAGAAATTAAGTGAAGCAAAATGATAATGCTTTTACCAATAATTTATATATAATGTGAGACTTAATTGAAATTTCGAAAGCATTTTCAAGGATTAATACGAAATTAAATTATTAAATTTAAAGACTCTAGATTAAAAGAAAAAAACACGTCACGAGTATTTAAAAAGTAAAAATAAAGTTAACTTTCACTTCGGACCACTAGACTAAACTCTCATGTGTCATTTATGTATACAAAGTCAACTATCACGTAGACCCACAATATTTCAGATAACTATCAAATTAACAAGAGGAGTAAATTGAAACATATTTTAACTTTTAATGTTATTTTTTAGATTTTTTTTTTGTTTTACTTTCAGGAGTTGAAGATAGATTCCAATTCACACTTTTACGAATAAAACTAACTATTTATCTTTTTTTTATCCTACCCAAGTTTTACTTTCTCTTGAAAAACAAAAATTATTTTCTAACAAAATATCTTTTAACAAATTTTTGACAATGTTAACATAATAACACTTCATTAGATGAAAAAAAAAATTAATATAACTTAAAAGAAATATTTGATATATAAAAAAAAATTGTCAAAATTTATAAAAAAAGGTTTATCAAAATATCAGTGTGTTTTGAAAAATATACTCTAAAAAACTTAAATAATCAAACATAAATTTAAACTTCGATTAGTCATGTTATAAAGAACTAGATATTTTTGCTAGACTAAAACCCTATTTAATATATCTACTAAGTTTGTGTACGGATTGGGTTGATTTTTTTCAGTACAAGAGAGTAATGAGGAATAATTTAATTTGGTTGGTTGTATTAGGATTGGTTTGTACAAAAGGATAACCTTCATTTATGAAATTTTTGCTATGACAGTCTATAAACAAAAGCTTCAAACTAAAAAGTTCAACTTCAAATGCAAAAGCAAACCTGGTTTTCTAGTTGATTTTGTGCCTGCTTTTTGAGGCAAGAACACCCCAGTACCACCACATGATCCTTGTCCCGAAACTAAGAAAACAGCTTGCATTCCAGGTCCACCTGTGGCATGTTTAGGCCTTTGATATGATGATGATCTTGCAGTAAATTTTGAACGCTGAAGTAAACATAACATTTTTCAATTTCAGATACATCAAAATGAAAATGGTGAAGAAACAATTAAACTATTCACCAGATAAAGTCTCTGTTCATAAACAACTACATTAATTACATAACAGTAACATTTCACTCTGCCTCCGCCGTATTCATTAACTGCTATAAGCCTATTTATAGCAGAATTCCCGATATACCACACATTGACACAGTGGAAGTTACAATTAAACACTCCACCATTTTTTTTAAGGCAATTGGGAGTTAAAGAATTAAAATATACAGGTTTGAATGAAGAACAAATGAAAGTTTCAACGTTTCAACGTTTCAAAATATAAATAAAGAATTTGCAGATTGCTTATCAAATAGCCTCTGTGTCAAGAACTAAGAAACCCTGACATTACACACTCTTTATTTAAACCATCAATCCACATTCTTTCTTATGTCACTGCACCTTGGTTATGTATGAATGTGAGAAACGAGGCATGCGTCATGACATGTCTAATTTCATATTGCAAGCTTTGCAACTTTTCTAACAAGCCACTCAATGTTATCTAACTATAGCACAGTTCTGTTTAATATAGTATATATAGATGCTTCACCTTTTCAATTTTTAAAACTAAACCAGACTCACTAGCTAGATTGAGACAGTTTTCAATTGACAAGTTAACTTTCATCCCTTTATTGCTGAACTTTGAGCCACGCCATAAATTAAAACTAGGATCTGCTTTATTTCTGGTCTTTTTGCTGTTCTCAACTCAAAAGAATGTTACCCAGAAGACTAGGACAAAACAAAAATTTAACAAAGTAAAAAGACCAGGAATATATATCAGAAGCATGCATCTAAAGACCCTTTTGTTCCAAAAGAAAACTCTGTGCAGCAAAGGATCTAACAGTTCAAGTGCAAAAGCATATCTTTTTATTCCCACTAACACCTAGCTGCTAAATTTCCTTATACAAAAGTGAAAGTCACAGATATGCCAAATTCAAATCTTAACAAGAGGTTCCCATAATGATTAAATAAAACTACTTTTACTTTCTCATTCGGTAGTTTCACTTATTAATAAAGCGCCTAACGCATTTTTGGAATTTCTGTCATCTCATATATCTATCCTTAAAGTGCATATTACTAAAACTGCACCCTGATTAATACCTAAACCTAACTAAAATAAAAGGATATATTTATATTCTACCTACCACAAATACGCAAATATTGCACCTTTTTTGTTTGTGACCACAACCAGAGGCAGGGAGAGTGATTAACAGAATTACATAGAACAGTACCTGTGACTGTGTTTCCCTTTGATATCTGTGATAACTTGGTTGCTGGTGTTTCTGGTGACTCCTCTTATGAATCTATATGAAAGTTCAGATAACACAAATTAGTCGAAGAATAATATGTTGTTATTTATCAAAACTCTACATCAAATCCAATCAGAGAAATCAAATGCATTATATCGGTTCAATAAAAAAACCCAGAAATGTGGAGAGAAATGAATCTCAAATTATAATGAAGCGACCCAGATGCTTGTTTGGAATTGAAACAGGTAGAGAAAGTGGTGTTGAAGGAAACAAAGTGATGAAAGAAAGAAGAGAAACTAAGGTACTATTAGTGTTAACCTTGTTGTTATTTGAGTCACATGCCTCGTCCAGAACATTAGAGGGTAGCAAGAGCTTTCCTTCTTCGAAACCAACTTCACCATCATCATGAAGAGAAGCCATGAGAGGAACAGAGAAAAGATTACAGTGATAATGATTTTGATGAATCTTACACTGGAATGTGAGAGAGGGAGAGAGAAGCTTTTTAAACTCCAACTTCCGACCTGCAACTCAACTAAAATAACTTGCGTGTCAGTGACTGCAGAAAAAAAAAATCATCTTTCACAAAAAAGTTCTCAATTGATTAGTTTTCATATTCAGGGTCCACATCGATCACAAATACAAAAAATAATTATCTTTTAAATAGAATTTTTTTTATCGTTGAAAAATAGTTTTCATCCATAAAAATATAGAAAATAACGATCTTTTAGAGAAAGTTTTTACTTTTCTCCGTCACTGTAATATATTTCCTTGGATTAAAGTCTTTCTTAATAAATGCAAAATAAAAAGCAAGAACTGTAAATTAATCAACATTCCTAATTCGTGAATGTATATATTAACTTAGTTTAAAGAAATAACTGATTACTAATCACACTCATGGAAGAACTTTAGAAAAAAAGATGATTGTTTCTTGAAAAGTAATTCTCCCCACACATATGCTCCAGTGATTATTCTTTATGTTGCTTTTCGCACTCTTTTCTTGTTTACTTTATGTTATCTTTTGAAATCATTTGATCTCGTACTCTAGAAATGAGAGACATGCGTGTAAAGCGTTGAATATAATAAATTAAAAAGAAGTGTATGCATCAATATATATATATATATATATATATATATATATATATATATATATAT
>Ga0099822_1002297_pt1 | contig 23658 bp, 21 predicted proteins | sample CowpeawhiteBW_FD_76839 | JGI IMG/M metagenome (GOLD analysis project Ga0099822, IMG submission 76839) | Root nodule microbial communities of legume samples collected from California USA - Cow pea white BW | ecosystem: Host-associated > Plants > Roots > Nodule | place: USA: California | collected... | reverse complement strand
GATGCCCGCGAAGACGGTCACGATCCCGGCCACCACGTTCCAGCGCAGCGGTTCGCCGAGGAATGCGGCGGCGACCAGCGAGGCAGCGATGGGATTGACGGTGACGGAGATCGCGACGCGGGTCGGGGTTGTCCGCTCCAGCGCGAATGACCAGAGGTAGAAGGTCAGGGTGGCGCCGAAGGCGCCGAGATAGATCGCGCCGAACCATTGCGCTGCGCCGAAATCCGCAACCGGTGCGAAGCTGCCGCGAACAAGTGAGGCCGCGATGAGGAACGCGGCGCCGGCCGCCATCGCCAGCGTGGTGAAGACAATCGGGCCGGAGCGGCGGATCAAGGGTTTGGACCAGATGCTGTAGAGCGCCATGCAAAGCGCGGCGGCGACCATCAGAAGGTCGCCGCGCCAGGCACCTGCCGGCGCCATCGCAAGCCCGGAGAGCAGGGCGAGCGCAACTCCGAGGATCGTGACCAGGACGCCGGTGGTCTTCCGGGCGCTGAGCGGCTCGCTGCCGAGCGTGGCGCCGACCAGCATCGTCAGCAGGGGTAGCGTGGAGAGCGCCAGCGCGCCCCGCGCCGCCGTGGTGAAGATCAGCGATGCGTTGAACAGGATCTGAAACGCCGCGAAGAACAACAGGCCGAGGCCCACGACCCCGGGCCAGTCACGCCGCGGCGGCCAAGCCCGGAGTTGCGACAGAGCCAGTGGAAGCAGCAGTAGCATGCCAATGCCGAACCGGAACGAACCGATCGCCAGCGGATCGATGAACCCGACCAGAAACCGCGTCGCCCCGATCGACGTGCCGCCGAGCGCACTCGACAGCACTGCCGCCAAGACTCCCCAAGCCTCGCCCATTCCATTCGATCCTTCTGTTTTGCTTGCGCAATCTAGGGCCGGGGCCATAATCAAGGTATGGAATATCTCTGATAAGATAAATCACAGGCTGTTATGAGTGCTGCAATTCTCGATCCCGATCTCCTACGCGCCTTTGTCGCGGTGGCGGACCATCGGTCCTTCACCCGCGCAGCCTCGGCGCTGAACCGGACGCAATCAGCCATCAGCATGCAGGTGAAGCGGCTGGAGGAGCGGCTGCAGGCGGAGCTGTTTCACCGCACCACATCCAATGTCGACCTGAGCGCAGCCGGAGAGGGATTGCTCGGCTACGCAAGGCGCATTCTCAGCCTGAATGATGAGGCCGTCGGCCGGGTGCGCGCGCACGGAATGGATGGGCGCGTTCGCCTCGGAGTGATGGACGACTACGGCTCATTGATCGTCCCGCCGTTGCTTGCGGGCTTTGTCGCCAATTACCCGCTGATCCATGTCGAGATGGAAACCGGCCTGACGTCATCGATGACGGACCGGCTCGGAGATGCCTACGACCTCGTCATTGCCATGCATCCGGAAGGGCGCGGCGAGGGTGAGTTGCTGAGAACCGAGCAAGCGGTGTGGGCCGCGAGCGCAGAGCATCGTGTCGAGCAGCGCGACCCGCTCCCGGTCGCGCTCTATCCGCAGGGCTGCCTGTTCCGGAGCTGGGCGATGCAGGCGCTCGACCAAGCGAACCGGCCGTGGCGGCTTGCCTTCGTCAGCCACAGCCTGTCCGCGGTCGAGGCGATCGCGGCGCAGGGCCTCGCCGTGACCGTGGTGAAGTCGGGCACGTTTCCGCCGACGCTGCGACGGCTGAGCGCACGCGACGGCCTTCCGCCTCTGCCGCGGGCGGAGATCCGTCTGCATCGCGCACAAGACCTCTCGCGGGCGGCGTCACTGCTGGCCGATCATCTCGTCGCCGCGCTTCGGCGGCCGGCGAAGCGGGCGAGTTAGAACAGGTATCTGCCGCGTCGGAAGTGCGTCCCCCTTCCGGTTGCGGGCAGGGCCAAGGCGCTTGCGCAATTTCGGAATATTGGAAATGTATCCCTGATTTGCCCGACGTGTCAAGTTGCCTTGTCGAAGCCGGCAACCGCCAGCCCCTTTGCATGGGCCAGCTCCTTTGCATGGGGTTGTTTTCGACTTTTTTGGTTGCGCGCGCCTGTAGCGGTCAGGCAATCGCGTCTCGTCATGGCCGGGCTTGTGTCCGATCGACCCAAAATCCGTTCATGTCTAGTAGGTCGCGCGGCCGCCGGAGATGTCGAACACCGCGCCGGTCGAGAAGGCGCAGTCCTCGGAGGCGAGCCACGCCACCATCGAGGCGAGCTCCTCGACCAGCACGAAGCGGCCCTTCGGGATCTTCGACAGCATGAAGTCGATGTGCGCTTGCGTCATCTGGTCGAAGATCGCCGTCTTGGCCGCGGCCGGCGTCACTGCATTGACCAGGATGTCGTGCTGCGCGAGCTCCTTGCCCAGCGACTTTGTCAGCGCGATCAGTCCGGCCTTCGACGACGAATAGTGCGCGGCGTTCGGGTTGCCTTCCTTGCCGGCGATCGAGGCGATGTTGACGATGCGGCCGTATTTCTGGCCGATCATGCTGGGCACGATCGCCTTGCAGCAGATGAAGGGACCCTCGAGATTGATCCGCATCACCCTGCGCCAGTCGTCGAGATCGGTTTCCCATACCGGCTTGTTGGCTCCGGTGATGCCGGCATTGTTGACGAGGATGTCGATCCTGCCGAACGCTTTCAGCGTCGCGTCGCGCGCGGCGTCCACGGCGGCGGGATCGGCGACGTCGACCTTGATCGCGATCACGCCGTCGCCGATCGCTTTCGCCGTCTTGTCCGCCAGCGGCTGGTCGAAATCCCAGATCGCGACCTTGGCACCGGATGCGACGAAGCGCTCGGTGATTGCGCGGCCAAAGCCCTGCGCGCCCCCGGTGACGACGGCGCAGCGGCCGTTGAGATCGATCTTGTTCATGTGGAAGCCTTTGATCGCGTCGAGGTCAGAGCATGAAGCCACCGTCGACGACCATGTCGACGCCGGTGGTGAACGCGGCCTCGTCGCTCGCAAGATAGACCGCCATGGCCGCGATTTCCTCGGCGGTGCCGAGCCGGCCCATCTTCTGGCGCGCGACGAACTTCTCGCGACCGTCGGGACCCGCGGCAGCGGCACGATCGAGCATCGATGGCGTCTCCACAGGGCCGGGGCAAATGCTGTTGCAGCGGATGCCCTGGGTGATGAAATCGAGCGCGACCGCGCGCGTCAGCAGCGAGACCGCCGCCTTTGACGCGCTGTAGACATAGCGGTTGGCGGGCGGCCGCAGCGCGGCGCAGGATGAGATATTGACGATGCTACCGCCTCCGCCCGCCAGCATCGCCGGAAGAAACGCCCTGATGGTCCGATGCATGGACTTGACGTTGAGGTCGAAGGAGAAGTCCCAGTCTTCTTCCGAACAGTCCAGGATGGTCCCATTGTGCACGAAGCCCGCTGCATTGAGCAGGATGTCGATCTTTCCAACGCGCTTGGCGAAGGCATTGACATCGGCGGTGTTGCGAACGTCGAGCCGGACGGCTTCGGCGACGCCCTCTTTGCCCAGGGTGGACACGCCGGTTTCGTTTATATCGGTCGCGATCACCGTGGCGCCTTCACGCGCGAATGCGACGGCGCATGCGCGCCCGATGCCCGCTGCGGCGGCGGTGACCACGGCGCGCTTACCCTTCAGTCGATCAGACATTTATTTCTCCCGGAATTCGTCTTGGCGTTGGTGTCGTCATTGCGAGCGAAGCGAAGCAATCCATTATCCGCTGCAGGGCATGGATTGCTTCGTCGCTGTGCTGCTCGCAATGACGGATTGTGGTGTCAGTGGTTGTCGCGCGCAACACCGACCTTGCCGGCGATGTCGTGATAGCGGGTCGCGAGCTCGAGGCAGGCGCCGGTCGCGTGCTGGCCGACGGTCTGCCGGTACAGCTCCTGCCACGGCGTCTGGTTCGCCGGATGGGGGAAGCCGCCCTTGGCCTTCAGCTCGGCGCGGCGCGTCCGCAGCTCATCCTCCGAGATCAGGATGTTGGCGCTGCCCTTGTTGAGGTCGATGCGGACCTTGTCGCCGGTTTTCAGGATCGCGAGCCCGCCGTCGGCAGCCGCTTCCGGCGAGGCGTTGAGGATCGACGGCGAGCCCGAAGTACCGGACTGCCGGCCGTCGCCGATGCAGGGCAGGGACAGGATGCCGCGTTTGGTCAGCGCCGCCGGCGGCTGCATGTTCACGACCTCGGCGCCGCCGGGATAACCGATCGGGCCGGTGCCGCGGATGAACAGAATGCAGTGCTCGTCGATGTCGAGCGCGGGGTCCTCGATCCGCTCGTGATAGTCCTCCGGGCCCTCGAACACGATGGCGCGGCCCTCGAAGGCGTTGAGGTCCTTCGGGTTGGACAGGTAACGCTCGCGGAACTCGGTGGAGATCACGCTGGTCTTCATGATCGCGGAATCAAACAGGTTGCCGCGCAGCACGATGAAGCCGGCGTCCTTCACCAGCGGCTTGTCGTAACTCCAGATCACGTCGCCGTCCGGAGCCGGCGCATCCTTGCAGTTCTCGCCCATGGTGCGGCCGTTGACGGTGAGGGCGCCTTCATGGATGCGCCTGTGCTTCATCAGCTCCCGGACCACGGAAGGCACGCCGCCGGCGCGGTGATATTCCTCGCCGAGATAGAAGCCGGCCGGCTGCATGTTCACGAGCAGCGGCACGTCGTGGCCGTATTTTTGCCAGTCGTCGATCGACAGTTCCACGCCGACGTGACGCGCCAGCGCGTTGATGTGGATCGGCGCGTTGGTCGAGCCGCCGATCGCGGAGTTCACCACGATGCAGTTCTCGAACGCCTCTCGGGTCAGGATGTCCGAGGGTTTCAGATCCTCCCAGACCATCTCGACGATGCGCTTTCCGGTTTCATAGGCGATCTGGCCGCGCTCGCGATACGGCGCCGGAATCGCCGCGCAGCCCGGCAGCGAGAAGCCCAGCGCTTCCGCCAGCGAATTCATGGTCGAGGCGGTGCCCATCGTGTTGCAATGGCCGACCGACGGCGCGGAGGAGGCGACGATCTCGATGAACTGCTCATAGTTGATCTCGCCCGCCGCGAGCCGCTCGCGCGCCTTCCACACCACCGTGCCGGAGCCGGTGCGCTGGCCTTCGTGCCAGCCGTTCAGCATCGGCCCGCCCGACAGCACGATCGCAGGCAGGTTGACGGTCGCCGCCGCCATCATGCAGGCCGGCGTGGTCTTGTCGCAGCCGGTGGTCAGCACCACGCCGACGAGGGGATAACCGAACAGCACTTCGACCAGGCCGAGATAGGCGAGATTGCGGTCAAGCGCCGCGGTCGGGCGCTTACCGGTTTCCTGGATCGGATGGGTCGGAAACTCCATTGCGATGCCGCCGGCGGCACGGATGCCCTCGCGCACCCGATGCGCCAGCTCGAGGTGATGCCGGTTGCAGGGCGACAGGTCGTTGCCGGTCTGGGCGATGCCGATGATCGGCTTGCCCGACTGCAGTTCCTCCCGCGTCAATCCGTAATTGAGGTAGCGCTCGAGATAGAGCGCGGTCATGCCCGGATTGTGCGGATTGTTGAACCATTCCTGCGAGCGGAGTTTGCGGCCTTTGCCCTTGCCGGCCTGGTCTGCGGCGCTGTGCCCGTTGGTGTGGGGTTTTGTCATTGGTTTCTCCCGCAATGCAAACTCGTATCGGCCCGTTCTAAGGGCTCTGATCTCGACGTGGTTTCTACCTTGCGCAAATTGCCGCGCATTACAAACCCGGCGATCACGAGCAGATGTGATCGCCAGCGGAATTGGACCTTAGTTGAAGAGTTTTGGTTGCGCTATCATTTTGTCATCTTTGCCTATCTGTGACGAATCATCGTCGGATGGATGTCAGCCGCGGCGCGCTGAGCTCTGCCGCTCCATGATACTGAAGCCGAGATCGACCACCGGCTCGGCGGGCCGGCGCCCGTCCAGCGCCTCGAGCACCATGGCGGCAGCGTTTCTGCCCATTTCGTAGCGGTTGGTGCGTACGCTGCTCAGGGTCGGCACGCTCGAAGCCATGAATTCGAGATCGTTGAAGCCGATGATCCCCATCTGGTCCGGCACCACCATGTGCCGGCGCTTGCATTCGAACAGTGCGCCGAGCGCGAGGTCGTCATTGACGCAGAACACCGCATCGATCTCCGGAGCCTTGGCGAGCAGGTCGGCGAACAGCGTGCCGCCCAATGTCACCGAGGTCGGCACCGCCGTGGTGACGATCAGCGTCGGATCGAACAGCGCGGCCTCGTTCATGGCCGATCGATAGCCGTCGAGCCGCCGCTGCACCCGCGGATCCAGCCGCGCACCGAGAAAGCCGATCCGCCGGTAGCCTTGGTCGAGCAGGTGGGAGATGGCGGCTTTCGCGGCGTCAAAATGCGAGAATCCGATCATCATGTCGAGCGGCGCAGGGCCAGTCTCCATGATCTGGACGATCGGGCAATCGACCGATTCCATGATGGTGCGGGACTCCGCGGTCTGATTGATGCCCGTCACGATCAGGCCGGCAGGCTTCTGTGCCAGGAAGAGATGCAGCAGCCGCTCTTCCTGCAGGATGCTGTAGCGGGTATTGGCGAGCTGGATGCTGTAACGGCTGCCGTCGAGCGCGTCATAGATGCCGCGCAACACGTCGGCGAACACGTTGTTGGTCAGCGACGGGATCAGGACGCCGATCACCTCGGTGCGCTGCGAAGCGAGAGCGCGCGCGGCCAGATTTGGCACATAGCCGAGTTCTTTTGCCGCACTCTCGACCCGGGCGCGCTTGCCGACCGAGAGAGCCTCGGGATTTCTGAAGAAGCGCGAAGCGGTGATCGGGCTGACGCCGGCAAGCTTGGCGACTTCGGTAAGCCGGATTTTGCCTGGCGTGATGCGCTTTCGGGCCATTTATCGCTCATATCACAGGCTTTGCCGCGCACAAACCGATATTGACAGCGCTACCAAGGCGTTGCTAATCGAACGATTGCCAAAACCAGACAAACTGCGGACAATAACGTCAGTCCAATCGGGCCTCGTGACAGCGAAGCCGGTCGAAAAAGCAGAGCGGTCGCGGCATCCGTCGGACGCCGCCGGGAACTTGAGGGAGGGAAGTGGATGTCGTCGGTCCAAATTCGCGACGTGCGGAAGTCTTTTGGTAGTTTTGAAGTCCTGCACGGCGTGACGATCCCGATCGAGGACGGCGAATTCGTCGTTCTGGTTGGTCCCTCCGGCTGTGGCAAGTCGACCCTGCTGCGCATGCTGGCGGGGCTCGAGAACATCACCTCCGGCACGATCTCGATCGGCGACCGCGTCGTCAACAATGTCCAGCCCAAAGAGCGCGACATTGCGATGGTGTTCCAGAACTACGCGCTCTATCCGCACATGACCGTCGCCGACAATATGGGCTTCTCGCTCAAGCTGCGCGGTGCCAAGCCCGATGAGATCGCAACCGGCGTCAAGCGCGCCGCGGAAATCCTGGCGCTGACGCCGCTGCTCGATCGCTATCCGCGGCAACTGTCCGGCGGTCAGCGCCAGCGTGTCGCCATGGGCCGCGCCATCGTGCGCGATCCGCAGGTATTCCTGTTCGACGAGCCGCTGTCCAACCTCGACGCCAAGCTGCGCGTCGCGATGCGCACCGAGATCAAGGAGCTGCATCAGCGTCTGCGCACCACGACCGTCTACGTCACGCACGACCAGATCGAGGCCATGACCATGGCCGACAAGATCGTGGTGATGCATGACGGCATCGTCGAGCAGATGGGCTCGCCGCTCGAGCTCTACGACACGCCGGCGAACCAGTTCGTTGCCGGCTTCATCGGCTCGCCCGCGATGAATTTCCTCAAGGGCAACGTCAAGGTGAACGGCGCGGCCTATTTCGAGGGGCCGAACGGCGTCCAACTGCCGTTGAAGACGGCGCCCGCCAATTCGGACGGCAAGCCTGCAGTCTACGGCGTGCGGCCTGAGCACTTCACCATCGCCGATGACGGCGCGGAGGCCGAGATCGTCGTGGTCGATCCGACCGGGTCGGAGACCCAAGTGTTCGCCAAGCTCGGCGGTGAGCAGGTGGTCGCGGTGTTCCGCGAGCGGCATCTGTTCAACCCGGGCGACAAGGTTCGGCTCAAGCCGGATCCGGCGCTCGTTCACCTGTTCGACGATGGAACGGGGCATCGGCTCAATGGCTGACTGACGGACTGATTGCAACGGCTGACCAACAAGCCGGGCTCAAGAATAATAAAAATCATTCATAGGGAGGGAAGGACGATGCACGATTTTACTCGCCGCTCGCTACTTCAGGGCGGCACTGCGCTGGCCGCAACCGGCATGTTGACCGGGCCGGCGCTGCTCGATTTCGCCAAGGCCTGGGCGCAGACCGCGCCCTGGAAGGCGGAGTCCGGCGCCAAGCTCACTTTGATGCGCTGGAAGCGCTTCGTGCCTGCCGAGGACGACGCGTTCAATGCCATCGTGGCTGCGTTCAAGACGGCAACCGGCGTCGAGATGAACGTGTTCAGCGAGTCGTTCGAGGACGTCCAGCCCAAGGCCTCGGTTGCTGCCAACACCGGTTCGGGTCTCGATATGGCCTGGGGACTGCACACGCTGCCGCAGCTCTTCCCGACCAAGGTCATCAAGATGAACGACGTTGCCGACTATCTCGGCAAGAAGTACGGCGGGTGGACCGATGCGGCGGCCAAGACCTGCAAGCAGGGCAACGATTGGCTCGGCATCCCCGTCGCGACCATCGGCGGTTACATGACGTATCGCAAGTCGGCGACCGACAAGGCGGGCTTCAAGGATTTCCCGAAGGATTTTCCGGGCTTCCTGGAAATGTGCAAGGCGATGAAGGCGAACAATACGCCCGCTGGATTCGCGCTCGGCCATGCGACCGGAGACGCGAACGCCTGGCTGTACTGGGTTCTCTGGGGTCACAACGCCTGGACCGTGGACAAGGATGACAAGGTCGTCATCAACTCGCCGGAGACTGCAAAGGCGCTGGAATATGCGAAGGCGCTCTCCGAGACATTCATTCCTGGCGTGGCCTCGTGGAACGATTCGTCGAACAACAAGGCGTTCCTTGCCGGCGAGCTTTACTGCACCTCGAACGGCATTTCCATTTACGTTGCGGCGAAGGACGACCCGAGCAAGAAGGACCTGGCCGAGGACACCTACCACGCGCTTTGGCCGGTCGGACCGATCGGCAAGCCGACCGAACTGCAACTCGCAGTGCCGATCCTTGCCTTCAACTTCTGCAAATACCCCAATGCTGCAAAGGCGTTCATCGCCTTCATGTTGGAGAAGGAAAACTTCGAGAAATGGCTGTCCGGCGCGCGGGGCTATCTCACGCATACGCTGAACGCCTACGACTCGGCCCCGGTATGGACCGCGGACCCGAAGAACGCGGTGTTCGCCGAGGCGAGCAAGCGGGCGTTGCCAGCGTCCGGCATTGGCTCGCCCGGTGAAAAGGCCGCGACCGCGATCGCGGACTTCATCGTGGTCGACATGTTCGCCAACTACTGCACCGGCGCCAAGGATGCCAAGACCGCCATCGCCGAGGCCGAACGGCAGTTGAAGCGAATCTATCGCTGACGAGACTGGCGCGGGCGGCGCGATCCGCAGCCCGCGCCATCATTGGAATGCCATCGTTGGACTATTGCGTGGTCATGCTCAATCAGTTGAGCAACCGGGACATTGCCTATGGCTGACATCGCCCTTGCACCAAGACGCGCGAAGACCGAGATGCGCGAAGCGACCGCCTGGGACCAGCTCCGCCACAACAGGAACTGGCTCGGCTTCTGGTTCATGCTGCCGGCGATGGCGTTCCTGATCTTTTTCCTGGCCTATCCATTGGGGCTCGGCATCTGGCTGTCGTTCACGGATGCCCGCATCGGCCGGATCGGCCAGTTCATCGGCGCCGAGAACTATGAGTGGCTGTGGGGCGACGCCATCTTCTGGCTCTCGGTGTTCAACACGCTGCTCTACACCTTCGTCGCGAGCACCCTGAAATTCGCCATCGGTCTGTATCTGGCACTGCTGCTCAACGAGCGGATGCCGTTCAAGGCGCTGCTGCGCGCCGCCGTGCTGATCCCGTTCATCGTGCCGACGGTGCTGTCGGCGCTGGCCTTCTGGTGGATCTTCGACTCCCAGTTCTCGATCATCTCCTGGTCGCTGAAGCATCTCGGGCTGATCAGCCAGAACATCAACTTCCTCGGCGATCCCACATGGGCGCGCATCTGCGTGATCTTCGCCAACATCTGGCGTGGCGTGCCGTTTGTCGCGATCACGCTTCTGGCAGCTCTGCAAACGGTCTCGCCGTCGCTTTACGAAGCGGCGACCCTGGATGGTGCGAGCTCCTGGCAGATGTTCCGCCACATCACATACCCGCTGCTCACGCCGATCATCGCCGTCGTCATGACGTTCTCGGTGCTGTTCACCTTCACCGACTTCCAACTCATCTGGGCAATGACCCGCGGCGGCCCTGTCAACGCGACGCATCTGATGGCGACCTTGTCCTATCAACGCGCGATCATCGGAGGGCAACTGGGCGAGGGCGCCGCGATCTCGAGCGCGATGATCCCGTTCCTGCTCGGCGCGATCATGATCTCCTGGTTCGGACTGCAGCGCAGGAAGTGGCAACAGGGAGAGAACAATGATTGATCCCTGCCGTATTGCGTATTCGTTTGCGGCAGCGGGGCAGGCCCCGCGCGCGCCCGGGAGAGAACAATGACTGATCTCCCGGCATCGAAACTCGATCTCAAGACCATCCTGTCGACGGCCTCCCGCGTCGACAACAGCGAGGGCATGAGCTACCTCCAGTCGGTGCCGCGGCGCATCGTGACGCTCTACGTCCCGCTGTCGATCATCGTCGTCATCCTGCTATTTCCGTTCTACTGGATGGCGCTGACGGCGGTGAAGCCGGACGACCAGTTGCTCGACCTCGACAAGTACAATCCTTTCTGGACCTGGAATCCGACCTTCAAGCACATCCACAAGCTCCTGTTCGAGAGCTACTATCCGCACTGGTTGTGGAACACGATGTATGTGGCGGTCGGCGCCACGGTGCTCTCGATCATCGCGAGCGTGCTGGCGGCCTATGCGATCGTCCGGCTGCGCTACAAAGGCGCGAACGTTGTCGGCGGCCTGATCTTCCTGGCCTATCTGGTGCCGCCGTCGATTCTCTTCATCCCGCTGGCGACCGTCGTCTTCCAATATGGCCTGTTCGATTCGCCGCTGGCGCTGATCCTGACCTATCCGACGATTCTGATCCCGTTCTCGACCTGGCTCTTGATGGGCTACTTCAAGACCATCCCGTTCGAGCTCGAGGAATGCGCGCTGATCGACGGTGCCAGCCGCTGGCAGATCCTGATCAAGATCGTGCTGCCGCTCGCCGTTCCCGGCCTGATCTCGGCCTTCATCTTCTGCTTCACGCTGTGCTGGAACGAGTTCATCTACGCGCTGACGTTCCTGCAATCGACCCCGAACAAGACGGTGCCGGTTGCCATCGTCAACGAATTCGTCGACGGCGACGTCTATCGGTGGGGTTCCCTGATGGCAGGGGCGCTATGCGGCTCGCTGCCGCTGGTTATCCTTTACGCGTTCTTCGTTGAGCATTATGTCTCCGCCATGACGGGGGCCGTGAAAGAATGAGCACCTAAGGCCCCGCATCTGAAGTCCAAGTCAACGGGACAGGTCAACAGGAGTTGGGTCTTGCATATTCTGATCCTCGGCGCCGCCGGCATGGTCGGTCGCAAATTGACGGAACGCCTGCTGCGCGAAGGTCGCCTCGGCAAGCAAGACATCACCAAAATGACGCTGCAGGACGTGGTGGCGCCGGCCAAGCCGGCGAACGCGCGGATTCCAGTCAACGTCGTCGCCTCCGATTTTGCCGACGCCGGCGCCGCAGCGCCGCTGATTGCCGAGCGGCCCGAGGTGATCTTCCATCTCGCCGCGATCGTGTCGGGCGAGGCAGAGGCTGAATTCGACAAGGGCTACCGGATCAATCTCGATGGCACGCGCCATCTGATCGATGCTATCCGCGCCGTGGGCGGCGGCTACAAGCCGCGGCTGGTGTTCACATCCTCGATCGCGGTGTTCGGCGCGCCGTTCCCCGAGAAGATCGGCGACGAATTCTTCCACACGCCGCTGACGAGCTATGGCACGCAGAAGTCGATCTGCGAACTCCTGATCAATGATTACACCCGTAAGGGCCTGCTCGACGGCATCTCGATCCGCCTGCCGACGATTTGCGTGCGGCCGGGTAGGCCGAACAAGGCGGCGTCCGGCTTCTTCTCCAACATCATCCGCGAGCCGCTCGCGGGAGAGGAGGCGATCCTGCCGGTCTCCGAGGACGTGCGGCATTGGCACGCCTCGCCGAAATCGGCGGTCGGCTTCCTGATCCATGCCGGCATCATGGACCTCAGCGCGATCGGCCCGCGGCGCAATCTCAGCATGCCCGGGCTATCGGCCACCGTCGGCGAGCAGATCGCGGCGCTGGAGCGTGTCGCCGGCAAGAATGTCACCGCGCGCATCAGGCGGGTGCCCGATCCGACCATCATCAGCATCGTCTCGGGATGGCCACGCGATTTCACCACGGAGCGCGCGCTCAAGCTCGGCTTCACCACGGCCGAGAAGACCTTCGACGACATCATTCGCATCCACATCGAGGACGAGCTTGGCGGCAAATTTGCCGCCTAAGGCGTTGTTCAGACGAGCGGCTTCCGAGATGACCCGGGTTGCCTGCATCGGCGAATGCATGATCGAGCTGCGTCAGGCCACGGCTGGTCCGAGCAGCGGCCTGTACGCGCGCGGCTACGGCGGTGACACGCTCAACACCGCCGTCTATCTGTCCCGGCTCGGCGTCGACGTCGACTACATCACGGCGCTCGGCGACGACGCGCTGAGCGACGAGATGATCGCGGGCTGGACCGCAGAGGGCGTCGGCACCAAGCGCGTCGCACGGCTGCCCGGAAAATTGCCAGGACTGTATCTGATCCAGACCGATGACAAGGGCGAGCGGCGCTTCTTCCATTGGCGCGACAGTGCGGCCGCGCGCAGCCTGATGGACCTGCCCGAGACAGAAGACATCCTGAACTCGCTCGCGAGCTATGACGTGGTCTATCTCTCGGCGATCACGCTGTCGATCCTGCAAGAGGCCGGCCGGGAGCGCCTGATGACGGCGCTGAAGCGAGCACGGCTGCTGGGCACGCGGTTTGCGTTCGACACCAATTTCCGGGCTCGCGGCTGGCCTGATCTCAACGTCGCGCGCAAGGCGTTCAGTGCCGCCTTCGAGGGCGCGGATATCGTGCTCGCATCGACCGAAGATCTGGCGCCGCTTTATCCCGGCGAGAGCACCGCGGCGCTGCTTGCCGGCATATCGAGCCCGGAGGTGGTGCTCAAGCTCGCGGAGCCGGCCTGCATCCTGCGTTTCGCCGGTGGATCGGGCGCGGTGAGGGCGGAGCCACTGATCAAACCGGCAGTCGACACCACCGCGGCCGGTGACAGCTTTGCCGCCGCCTATCTCGCGGCGCGTCTCAGCGGTGTCGGACCGGAGGATGCCGCCCGCGCAGGCCATCGTCTTGCCGGTGTCGTGGTGTGCTATCCCGGCGCAATCATTCCACGCTACGCCATGCCGCCCAAGCGGGCGCCACGGCCCTCAACATCCCGCAAGGCCTCCTCATGACAGCATCAAAGCAGCACCAGACCGCCGAGCTGATCCGGCAAGCCACTGTGATCCCGGTGCTGACCATCGAGCGGCTCCAGGATGCGGTGCCGCTTGCGAAGGCGCTGGTCGCCGGCGGGGTGCGGACGCTCGAGGTGACGCTGCGCACGGCGGGCGCGGTCGAGGCGGCCAAGGCGATCATCGCCGACGTGCCTGAGGCGATCGTCGGCATCGGCACGATCCTCAATGGCGACGACCTGGCACGCGCGGAGGCGCTCGGCGCCAGGTTCGGCATCAGCCCGGGCGCGACGCCCGAATTGCTCAAGGCCGCCTCCGCCAGCCGGTTGCCCTTCGCGCCGGGGATCGCCACGGCATCCGAGCTGATGCAAGCTCTGGCGCATGGCTTTGACGTGATCAAATTCTTCCCGGCCGAGCAGGCCGGCGGTATCAAGGCACTGCGGGCGCTGGCCGGCCCGTTCCCGAATGTCAGGGTGTGTCCGACCGGCGGGATCAGCGAGGCCAATGCGGCGACCTGGCTCGCCGAGCCGAACGTGCTGGCCGTCGGCGGCTCCTGGCTGTGCCCGGCCTCCGACATCCGCGCCGGCAACTGGTCCGGCATAACCGCCATGTGTGCGCGGACGATGAAATCGCTGAAAGCGGCCTGAAGATAGGTTACATGAATTTCGAACAGGAACAGGGAGATCGGCCATGACAGCCAGCATCGTGGGTTGGGCCCACACGCCATTCGGAAAGTTCGACGCGGAGACCGTCGAAGGACTCGTCGTGAAGGTCGCCAACGAGGCGCTCGCTGACGCCGGCATTTCCGCCTCCGACGTCGACGAGATCATGCTCGGCCATTTCAACGCCGGTTTCTCGCCGCAGGACTTTACGGCCTCGCTGGTGCTGCAGGCCGATCCCGCGCTGCGCTTCAAGCCGACCACCCGGGTCGAGAACGCCTGCGCCACGGGATCCGCCGCCGTGCACCAGGGCATTCGCGCCATTGAAGCTGGCGCGGCGAAGATCGTGCTGGTGGTCGGCGTCGAGCAGATGACGCGAACGCCGGGCCCGGAGATCGGCAAGAATCTCTTGAAGGCATCCTACCTGCCTGAGGACGGCGACACCGTCGGCGGCTTCGCCGGAGTGTTCGGCAAGATCGCGCAGGCCTATTTCCAGAAGTACGGCGACCAGTCGGACGCACTGGCGATGATCGCCGCCAAGAACCATAAGAACGGCGTCGCCAATCCCTATGCGCAGATGCGCAAGGATTTCGGCTTCGAGTTCTGCCGCTCCGAGAGCGAGAAGAACCCCTATGTCGCCGGTCCGTTGAAGCGGACCGACTGCTCGCTGGTGTCGGATGGCGCCGCGGCGCTGGTGCTGACCGACGCCGAGACCGCGAAGAAGATGGGCAAGGCGGTGAACATCCGCGCCACCGCGCACGCCCAGGATTTCCTGCCGATGTCCAAGCGCGACATCCTGCAATTCGAAGGCTGCACCGTGGCCTGGCAGCGCGCGCTGCAGAAGGGCGGCCTGCAGCTCTCTGATCTCTCCTTTGTCGAGACCCACGACTGCTTCACAGTCGCGGAGTTGATCGAATATGAGGCGATGGGCCTGGCGCCGAAGGGGCAGGGCGCGCGCGCCATCAAGGAAGGCTGGACCCAGAAGGACGGCAAGCTGCCCGTCAACCCGTCCGGCGGGCTCAAGGCCAAGGGCCACCCGATCGGTGCGACCGGCGTCTCGATGCACGTCATGACCGCGATGCAGCTCACCGGGCAGGCGCCAGAAGGCATGCAGCTCAAGAACGCCCAGCTCGGCGGCATCTTCAACATGGGCGGTGCCGCGGTCGCCAATTACGTCTCGATCCTCGAGCCGGCGAAGTAATCGCGGGCCTTCGGCGATGAACATTGCCGAATGGCTGGCAGCGACGGCGCGGGCACGTCCCGACGCGCCGGCGCTGCTGACCGGCTTCGACCTCGACGCCGACTACGCGACCTTTGCGCGTCGCGCCGCCTCGATCGGGGCAGCGCTGGCGCGTGATCACGGCATCACCTCCGGCGACCGCGTCGCGCTGTTTGCCAGCAATTGCACGCAATATCTCGAATGCCTTTACGGCATCTGGTGGATCGGCGCGGCCGCGATCCCGATCAATGCCAAGCTGCACGGCCGCGAGGCGGCGTGGATCTGTGGCAACGGCGGCGCCAAGCTCGCCTTCGTGTCCGACGACACGATCGCCGCGCTGACCGAGGCCAAGGACGATTGTCCCGTCGGCATGACCATGCTCTCCGTCGACAGCGACACCTACCGCGCCATGCGCAGCGGCGAGGGCGCGTCTACCCCGCTGCCACGCGAGACCGATGATCTCGCCTGGCTGTTCTACACCTCGGGCACCACCGGCCGGCCCAAGGGCGTGATGCTGAGCCACGGCAACCTCGTTGCGATGTCGCTGTGCTATCTCGCCGATGTCGATGCGGCGACGCCGAACGATGCCTCGCTCTATGCCGCGCCGATCTCGCACGGCGCCGGCCTCTACAATTTCCCGCATGTGCGCATGGGCGGCCGGCACGTTGTTCCGCAGTCCGGCGGCTTCGATCCGGACGAAATGCTCAACCTCGGCCGTCAGCTCGACAATGTCGTGATGTTCGCGGCGCCCACCATGGTGCGCCGCCTGGTCGATGCCGCGAAGCGGCGCGGCGAGAACGGCGAGGGGCTGCGCACCATCATCTATGGCGGCGGGCCGATGTATCTCGCCGACATCAGGGACGCGATGGCGACCATGGGCCAGCGCTTCGTGCAGATCTACGGTCAGGGTGAATCGCCGATGACCATCACCGCGCTGTCGCGCGACTGGCACCGGCGCAGCGACCATCCGCGCTATCTCGAACGGCTGGCCTCGGTCGGCACCGCGCAGAGCGTCGTCACCGTGCGCATCACGGACAAGGAGGGCAAGCCCTTGCCCGCCGGCGAGACCGGCGAGATCGAGGTCAAGGGCTTAGCCGTGATGCTCGGCTACTGGAACAATCCGAAGGCCAATGCGGAAACCCTGAAGGACGGCTGGCTACGGACCGGCGACGTGGGCCGCCTCGACGCCGACGGCTTCCTCACGTTGTCGGATCGTTCCAAGGACGTGATCATCTCTGGCGGCACCAACATCTATCCGCGCGAGGTCGAGGAAGCCTTGCTGACCCATCCCGATGTCCGCGAGGTCTCGGCTATCGGTGTGCCGGATCCGGAATGGGGCGAGATCGTCGTCGCCTGCGTCGTGCTACGGGACGGCGCCGCGGCCGACGACGGCAAGCTCGACGCGCATTGCCTCGCCTCGATCGCGCGGTTCAAGCGCCCGAAGCGCTACGTCTATCTCGATGCGCTGCCGAAGAACAACTACGGCAAGGTGCTGAAGACCGCGCTGCGGGATATGATGGCAAAGTAGGCCGGTCTGCCTGCCGCGGACATTTGCGATGGCTATAGGCGGCTGCGCCCGGTCGCGCTAACCTCATGAGCGCCTGTCATCCGGAGTACCTGCCATGGGAATTGAAACCTCTCTGTCGCTTTCGGAACTGAACGACCGCATCGCGATCCTCCGGGACAATATCAGGCAACTGATCGAGCAGGCCGCCGGTGCGGCAGGCGCCGAAGTCGAGGAGCGCATTTCCGAGCGGATCGAGCAGCAGAATGCGGAGCTGGAGAAGCTCGTGAAGGCACGCGATGCGATGATCGACAAATAGTCCGGCATCTCCGCCTGGTCCGCCCCGGCCGGCGCGGCTGGCGCCGGCACGCATACGCCCATACGCCCGGCGCAGCTTGATCTTGGCAAAAACCTCCCGTTACTAGGTTTCAATCCAGAACAGCCGGGAGTGAACGGAACGATGGGACCACTGCAGGGCATCAAGGTCGTCGACATGACGACCGTGTTGATGGGCCCCTATGCCACCCAGATGCTCGGCGATTACGGTGCCGACGTTAGCAAGGTGGAATCGCCCGACGGCGACGTGACGCGGCAGATCGGTCCGACGCGACATCCCGGCATGGGGCCGGTGTTCCTCAATACCAACCGAAGCAAGCGCTCGATCTGCCTCGATTTGAAGAAGCCGGCCGGGCGCGAGGCGGTGCTGCGGCTGATCGCGAAGGCCGACGTGCTCGTCTACAACGTGCGCCCGCAGGCGATGGCGCGGCTGCAACTCGGCTACGACGTGGTGGCGAAGGTCAATCCCCGGCTGGTCTATGCCGGCGTGTTCGGCTTCGGCCAGGAAGGGCCGTATGCCGCCAAGCCGGCCTATGACGATCTGATTCAGGGCGCCACCGCGTTGCCGGCGCTGATGGCGCAGACGTCCGACGGCGTGCCGCGCTACGTGCCGAATGCGCTGGTCGATCGCATCGTCGGTCTCACCGCGGTCGGCGCGATCTGCGCGAGCCTCGTGCATCGCGACCGGACCGGGCTGGGCCAGCGCGTCGACATTCCGATGTTCGAGATCATGGCCGGTTTCGTCATGGGCGATCACATGGGCGGGCTGACCTACGATCCGCCGCTCGACAAGGGCGGCTATGCGCGCCACCTTTCGCCGGACCGGCGGCCGTACAAGACGTCCGACGGCTACATCTGCGTGATCGTCTATAACGACAAGCAGTGGGAGAATTTCTTCAAGGCGACCGGGCGCGACGACCTGCGCAGCAATCCGAAGTTCGCGACCTTCGCCGGCCGTGCCACCAATATCGATACGGTCTATGCCGAGCTCGCGCGTATCCTGCTGACCAAGACCACCGCCGAATGGAACGAGATACTCGAGCAGGCCGACGTGCCGGTCATGCCGATGCATGACCTCGAGAGCCTGTTGCAGGATTCGCATATGGTCGCGACCGGCATGTTCCCGGTTGCGGAGCATCCGACCGAAGGGCGCATCCGTAGCATGAAGGTGTCGGCGCGCTGGTCGGAGACCAAGGCGGAGCCGCAGCGCCTGGCACCACGGCTCGGCCAGCACGGCGAAGAGATCCTGCGGGAGATGGGCTACTCCGCCGGCGAGATCGCCGCGATGGTGCGCGACGGCGTCACCAAGCTTGCGAACAACACTTAAGGACAGCTCCCATGGATTTCGCACTCTCGGCTAACCAGGAATCGATCCGCGACGCCATCGGGAAGATCTGCTCGCGCTTCGACGATGCCTACTGGTTGAAGAAGGACAAGGAGGGCGGATATCCGGCCGACTTCCATCGCGCGCTGGCCGATGCCGGCTGGCTCGGCATCTGCATCCCCGAGGAATATGGCGGCTCCGGTCTCGGCATCACCGACGCCGCAATCATGATGCGCACGATCTCGGAGTCGGGCGCCGGCATGTCCGGCGCCTCCGCCGTGCACATGAACGTGTTCGGACTCAATCCTGTGGTGGTGTTCGGCACCAAGGAGCAGTGCCAGCGCATGCTGCCGCCGATCATCGACGGCCGCGACAAATCCTGCTTCGCGGTGACCGAGCCGAACACCGGCCTCAACACCACCCAGCTCAAGACCCGCGCGGTGCGCCAGGGCGCTAAATACATCGTCAATGGCCAGAAGGTATGGATCTCGACCGCGCAGGTCGCCAACAAGATCCTGCTGCTCGCCCGCACCACGCCACTCGAGGAGGTGCGTAGCCCGACCCACGGTCTCAGCCTGTTCTACACCGACTTCGATCGCAAGCGCGTCACCGTGCACGAGATCGAGAAGATGGGCCGCAAGCCCGTCGACTCCAACGAATTGTTCTTCGAGAATTTCGAGATCCCGGTCGAGGACCGCATCGGCGAGGAGGGCCGCGGCTTCGAATACATCCTGCGCGGCATGAACCCCGAGCGCATCCTGATCGCGGCCGAAGCCGTCGGCCTCGGCCAGATTGCGCTGAAGCGGGCGTCAGAATACGCCAAGGGCCGGATCGTGTTCAACCGTCCGATCGGCATGACCCAGGCGATCCAGCATCCGCTGGCGAAGTGCTGGATGGAGCTCGAGGCCGCCTGGCTGATGGTGCTGCGCGCCGGCTGGCAGTATGACCAGAACCTGCCCTGCGGTCCCGCCGCGAACTCCGCCAAATATCTCGCGGCCGAGGCCGGCTTCCACGCCTGCGAGCAGGCAGTGATGACTCACGGCGGCTTCGGCTACGCCAAGGAATATCACGTCGAGCGCTATCTGCGGGAATCCCTGATCCCGCGCATCGCGCCGATCAGCCCGCAACTGATCCTCAGCTTCATCGGGGAGAAGGTGCTTGGTCTGCCGAAGTCGTATTGATGAGAATGGGTTCGGGGAGGTGCGCCGCTGTCTTCTCCTTCCCCCTGAAAGAGGGAGGGCAGGGTGGGGGTCAGCCACGGGTGAGAGCAGACGGGTGGGAGACAGATCCCCACCCGGCTTGCTGCGCAAGCCGACCTCCCGTTTGCAAGGGGAGGTGAAGAGATGAGCTTCGTCACCGGCGTTGGCCTCACGTCCTACGGCAAGCACGAGGGCTCGTCCTCGCTCGACCTGATGAGCAAGGCAGCCGAGCTCGCGATCGCTGATGCAGGGCTGAAGCGATCAGACATCGACGGCATCCTGTGCGGCTATTCGACGGTCTCACCGCACATCATGCTGGCGACCGTGTTCGCCGAGCATTTCGGCATTCGCCCGTCCTATGCTCACGCGGTGCAGGTCGGCGGCGCAACCGGCCTTGCGATGACCATGCTGGCGCATCATCTGGTCGATGCCGGTGTCGCCAAGCACGTGCTGGTGGTCGGCGGCGAGAACCGCCTGACCGGGCAGAGCCGCGACGCCTCGATCCAGGCGTTGGCCCAGGTCGGTCATCCCGATTACGAGGTGACGCTGGGGCCGACGATCCCGGCCTATTACGGCCTGGTGGCGACGCGCTACATGCATGAGTACGGCGTGACGCAGGAGGACCTCGCCGAGTTCGCGGTGCTGATGCGCAAGCATGCGCTGATGCATCCCGGTGCGCAGTTTCACGAGCCGATCACGGTTGCCGACGTGATGGCCTCGAAGCCGGTGGCGATGCCGCTCAAGCTGCTGGATTGCTGCCCGGTGTCCGACGGCGGCGCGGCGTTTGTGATCAGCCGCGAAGCGACCGGCGACAGGCAGGTGCGGGTCCGCGGTTGCGCGCAGGCCCACACCCATCAGCATGTCACGGCCGCGCCCGCATTGAGCGAACTCGGCGCTGAGATTTCGATCGCGAAGGCGAAGCAGGCGGCGGGCCTCGGGATTGCGGATGTCCGCTATGCTGCGGTCTATGACAGCTTCACCATCACGCTTGCGATGCTGCTGGAGGATTTGGGGCTCGCGAAGCGCGGCGAAGCGGCGGCCCGGGTTCGGGCGGGATATTTCGATCAGAACGGCGAGATGCCGCTCAACACTCATGGCGGTCTGCTCAGCTACGGCCATTGCGGCGTCGGCGGTGCGATGGCCCATTTGGTCGAGACCCATCTGCAGATGACCGGCCGCGCCGGCAATCGTCAGGTTCGCGATGCCTCGATCGCGCTGCTGCATGGCGATGGCGGCGTGCTGTCCTCGCATGTCAGCATGTTCCTGGAGCGTGTACGATGAGCGGGCAGATCATTGATTGGACCAAGGGCGCGGAAGCCATCGTCTATCAAACCTGCAACGCGTGCGGTGCCCGGCAATATTTCCGCCGCAGCTTCTGCGCGGCCTGCGGCTCGCCTGATGTGACCGAGCGTCGCGCCAGCGGGGCAGGGACGGTGTATGCGACCTCGCTGGTCTGCCGCACCGCCACGCCGGAGACGCGGGCGCATGTGCCCTACAACATCGTGCTGGTCGATACCGATGAGGGATTCCGCATGATGGCTCACGGTGACAATGCCCTTACCATTGGCGACAAGGTCACCGCCCGCTTCACGCAATTCGCGGGACGGCTGGTTCCGTATCTCGAGAAGGCAAGGTGAGGGGCGAGGGCGAACCAATCAGGACGCGATACCCAGCCTGAACATTCGCCTTCGCCCCTCCAAGTCACGGGTACTATCGCCAGTAGAAAATGACGCTGGCGATGACGAGCATCGCCGTCACCGCCAGCACTTGCGCAAGCGCCTCCGAGGCCGCCCTCTTGGTGGCTTCCTTCATGCGTTCTCCCTAGACCCGGGCATGACTCATCGTTGCGCTGCAAGCGCTCGACGGTCAGATTTTGTACTCGGAACACCCCGCGACGAGTATTCGCTTTTGACGAGTCCCCACTCAGCGAATATCGACCGCGTGAAGGTTGATTAGCATTGCGGCGGCAATTTGGCTCGGGCGTGTTGCTCGCGCGACGGCCGGCAGATAGTGTTTTGGAACCGACGGAAACGGCAACACGATCAAGGTTAGGAAATGGCCCGTATCGATTACTCAGATTCCGCACAGGCAAGCCCGCGGACCCGCGAGATCCTCGACAAGAACCGCAACGCCAACATCTTTCGCATGATGGCGCATTCGCCGAGCTATTTCGAACAGTACTGCCGGCTCGGCGGCGCGATCCGTCACAAGGGCGAGCTCGATCCCGTCATACGCGAGCTTGCGATCACCCGCACCGGCATTCTCTGCGAAGCTCCCTACGAGATCGTTGCGCACAAGCGGATCGGCAAGAATGTCGGTGTCACCGACGAGCAGAACGCGGCCCTGGAGAACTGGCAGGCCGCGACCTGCTTCAACGACGTGCAGCGCGCGGCACTCGCCTTCACCGACGAGGTCGTCAAGCTCAAGAAGCCGACCGACGCGACCTTCAAGGCGATCGCCTCGAAGCTGACATCTGGCGCGTTGATCGAGCTGCAGCTTTCGGTGGGGTTCTACATCATGACCTCGAAGTTCCTGGAGACCTTCGAGATCGACATGCAGCCAGTGACGGAAGTGGTGAGCTAGGCTGATGCCTCCTTTGCCTCGCCCCGCTTGCGGGGAGAGGCCGGAGCGCATGCAGCGAAGCGGAATGCGGCCCGGGTGAGGGGGAGTCTCCGCGAAATCCATTCCGAGCCACTTAGCGGAAGCAGCCGCTCACCCCGACCCTCTCGCGGCAAGAGCGGGGAGAGGGAGAAGACTCAGCCCGACGTCAGCAGTTCGACCTTGGCATTCGCGATGATCAGCCGCTCGGCGAGGATCTGCGCGAGGTTACGCATGATCCGCTCGCCGGCGTGGGGATGCTCGCGCCGGAAGTGCTCGAAGTCCCTGATCGTCACCTCATAGGCGGTTGCCGACATGTCGGCGAGCACGTCGGCGGAGCGTCGTGGCTCCAGCAGCGCCATCTCGCCAAAGGCCATGCCGGCGGTCAGCGTCGCCAGCCTGATGCCGTCGGGCAGGGTGACATGGACGACGCCGCTGCGCAGGAAGAACAACGAGGTCGCCTCGTCGCCGGCTGCGACTATCATCTCGTTCGGCTGATAGGTCGTGATCGTGCTGAGCGCATTAAGGCTGGCGAGTTCTTGCTCGCTCAGCCCGGCGAGTAGCGGCTGCTCCGAAAGTTCGGTGGTCTCGAAGAAGTCGATCGAGCCGCCGTAGCGGTAGACGATCTGGTCCTCGGCCCATTCGATCGCAGTGTCGAGCAGGTAGAAATCCCTGATATTGCCGAGCCGGCTGGTCCACTCGCTGATCGTCGCCCACTCCCGCGACGTCCGCTTGATGCCTGAGAGGACCACGGTGACGCCGAGCTCGGCCAGCTCCTTGAAGGCTTCCGCCACCAGCCGCGCGCCGGCACGCGTCGTAGCGGTGACGCGGCGAAGGTCGAAGATTACGAACTGTGGACGCGGTCCGCCGGCGAGGCGGCGCGACACGTAATCGACATTGGAGAGCGACAGCGTGCCGACCAGCTCGATCACGCGCACCTCCTGGAAGTGCCTGGCCAGAATCTCTTGTTCCTGGGGGCGGCGCACCCGCCGCGAAGGATTCTTGCCGATATTGTAATCGGCGATGATGCTGTGGCGCGCGTCGTCACTACGATTGAGCATGTGCAGGTCGTAGTGTGCGGACAGCGCCTCGCAAACCTTGATGCCGCGCACGCTGTTGCCGTGCTTGTCGAGCTTCGGCGAATAGCTGCCGAGCCCGAGCCGCGCCGGCAGCGCCGCCAGGATGCCGCCGCCGACGCCGCTCTTGGCGGGGATGCCGACGCGGTAGATCCATTCGCCCGCATAGTCGTACATGCCCGATGACG
>Ga0099822_1002295_pt1 | contig 23662 bp, 10 predicted proteins | sample CowpeawhiteBW_FD_76839 | JGI IMG/M metagenome (GOLD analysis project Ga0099822, IMG submission 76839) | Root nodule microbial communities of legume samples collected from California USA - Cow pea white BW | ecosystem: Host-associated > Plants > Roots > Nodule | place: USA: California | collected... | reverse complement strand
TTGTTCATGTATTTCAGATTTTCTTGGTTCACATGCCATTGTTGGGGCTTTTGTTTTTGGATTAATTTTACCTCATGGGAAATTTGCTGAATTGTTCATGTCAATATCAGATGATTTTGTTGGTGGCTTTTTAGTACCCCTCTTCTTTAGTGGAACTGGGATGAGACTTATGTTGATTACAATTTTCTCCCAAGAAAGCTGGCCCTTTATAATTATGATTATACTCTCATTGTGTGCTCTAAAGATTTTAAGCACTTTATTTGTCACCTTTTTCTTTGGTATGCGTATTCTAGATGGTTTGGCCTTGGGCTTGATTTTGAATAATAAAGGCGCCATGGCATTAATAATGTTGAACATTGCTTGGGATAAAATGGTATTGATCTATTTAAAATGTTGTATTCAATTACTTTAGTTTCTTAGATATACAATTGTAGACTAATCCATAAGTTCTTGTGATGTGTTATTGCAGATATTTTCTGTACCTACCTATGCCGTTATAACTTCTGTTGTTCTTCTGATGACCATAGTTGTGTCTCCCGTGATCAATGTCGTCTACAAACCAAGACAAATATTTGAACAAAACAAGCTAAAGACCATACAAAAACTAAGATTTGATGCAGAGCTTCGAATTATAGCATGTGTTCATAATACTCGCCAAGCTGCAGGCATGATTAGCATAATTGAATGTTTTAACGCCATAAGAGTTTCACCTGTGTATGTTTGCGGCTTGTACCTTGTCGAACTTACTGGACGTATTGCTGCCCTAGTTGCTGCACATATAGGGAAGCCTAGTTGCCAACCTGGAGAACAAAACCTGACTAGGTCACAAGAAGAGTTAGAAAGCATTCACAACACATTTGATGGACTTGGAGAGGCATATGACGCTATTAGAGTTGAGACTTTAAATGTGGTGTCATCATATACAACTATTCATGAGGACATATACCACTCAGCAGATGAGAAACACACAAGCTTAATTCTTCTTCCATTTCACAAACAATTAACTTTAGAAGGTACTTTAGAAGTAACCAGTGTTGTATACAAAGATATAAATCAAAATGTAATGCAAGGTGCTCCTTGCTCAGTGGGAATATTTATTGATCGCGATTTTGGGTTAGTTCCCAAAATGAACCTTCATATTCGTGTGGTCTTTGTTGGGGGCCCTGATGATCGTGAAGCCTTAGCCATTGCATGGAGGATGGCAAGACGTTCAGGAATACAACTCTCAGTGGTTCGAATTCTTCTATTGGGTGAAGCGGCAGAAGTAGATGCTTCAGTTCACGATGAAGTACAAGGAATATTATCTACGGTAATAGATACAGACAAACAAAAAGAGTTAGATGAAGAGTATATAAGCACATTCAGACTTACAGTAGTTAACAATAACGATTCGATATCCTACTCAGAGATTGATGTTCATAGTGGTGAAGATATTGCTGCAGTCCTCAATGAGATAGAAAAATTTGGTTGTGATATTTACATAGTTGGACAAGGAAATTGTAGGAACTCTAAGATCTTCTCAAATTTGTTGGAGTGGTGTGAGTGCTTAGAACTTGGAGTTATAGGGGACATTTTGGTGTCAAACAACTTTGGTTCACGTTCGTCTGTGCTAGTTGTTCAACAATATGGATATGGAGGAATGGATTTTGGAAATAATCTTAACCAGAAGGCCATTAATCAAGACATGTTTGAGTCTGTTGTCTGAAGACAAAATAAGCATGAAGGTTTACAATGAAGTACAAGGATTTAAAAGAAAATGTTTTCTTAGTTTAATGTATATCAATTTATAGTATATAAGTGGTTGCAAACCTTACTTGATAAACTAGTTTTGTAAGATTGAATTAGACTTAAAATTCACTTCTTAACAAATGTTATTATTTGCTCAATATCATATGATTTCTTCTATGTTTAATTTTTGTTTAGTTTTGGTTTTGTATAATTTTATATTCCTTAATTAAACTAATAAACGAATAAATTTCACTTTGCTTATATTTCTTAATGTCTTTTTGAATACTAAATTTAATTATTTTTTAAAATTCGATTTTTCTTTCCTTTTTTTCCCATTAATATTTAATTGCATTTTTTTCTTTTCACAAAACGTTTTTCTTTTTATTCGGTAAATACATGTATTTATGCATCCTTATTCAACTTAGCTTGTAACTTAATTTGGTTTTAGTTTTATCATTTTCTTGTTCTCTCTTATATTTGTATATACTCTTTTTACTTGATCACATGAATTTTAGTTTTACATACTTGAACTAACATACAAAGAAAAATAATAATGGTAAATTAATGAGATAATACCCTTTTTATTTTCTTCTACTATCGATGACATCATTTGCTCAATTAACGATATAATGACACTAGAAATAGATATGTATAAGTGGAATTTATGTTGTCGATGATGCACTGTTTTGTTACCTACCGATAATGTGTTTTAATCTTAGGTTTTATGTGTAAAAGAAAAAAGTTATAAAGGTTGAAAGCACCATAGTAGAAGAAACATCGAGAGTAAGTGTAACTTATAATATCTTTATAGTATCTTTCTTCTTACGAAGTAACACCCATGTAGAAAGCTATGTTGTGAATTCTCTTTAGAAAAGTATTCCTTAGTATTCAACCTTTGTTTTAGTTGTAGTAAGAAGTTATGGAAAAAATATTTGAAGTTCTTAGTCTCATGGAATTATCGAAAATGGATATAGTAATGACCTATGTACTCGTGTTGTAAAGAGTATCTTATGGATTTTGTTTGTAATCAATGGTTGATTATGGAACCCTTTAAAAGTTCCTTAAAGAAGAACTGTACATAGTTCAAAATGTTATGATAAATCAATATAAAAAACATTATGTTGTTCTTGCTCTTTAGATAATTTATTGTTAAACATTATAATAATTTTGCTAGAAAGTCTCATGCTTTATTAATCTCCCTTTTAGAACCTATGTGTTGTTTTAGTTTAAACTTAATATGTTAAAAAGAGAAAAATGTGATCTCAATTTGATTTGCTCAATATAATTATGTGATTAAGTCAATATAACATCTCTAACAAGTATTTTTTCACTTGGAAAACTTATCTGAAAATTTTAGAAAAATTATAAAACTTTTGCAAATGGATTATTTAAGGGTTGCTTGAAATATCTTGCATATATAGTTGTAAGTTTAATGAAATTTCTTGCCTAAATATTTTAATCCATTCAAATAAATGTTAATCCATTAAGATCATTAAAATGTGAAATTTAAGTGACTTAATCCCTTAAAGCAATATGAAATTCAAATGCTTAAATATTAAAGTAAAATAAAAAATTCAAATTATTAAAATATTTTTCATTTCAAATTCAAACAACATGAAAGAAATATATTTTGATCTATTAAAATAGAAGTAAAGATTTCAAACAAAGCTAAAAATGTTCAAATAAATTGTTTTCTTTATCTATGTTAGATAAACATAAAGAAATCACCTACAAAAAATTTTAATATATAAATTATATTCTACATATACAAGTATAGTATCATAAGTTATCATGAATCGCATCAAATCTGCAAACTCTAAATTTGTTTGAAGTACCCTTCACTACAAAAAAAAAATAACGTATTTGCGACGGAAGAAAATACAAACTAATTTTCCTAAAAATTATCCTTTAAATGTGCTTCAAGCCATGATCTTCATATCCTTTCAATTTCCATATGTTTGTAGCATTAGAAGCCTGTAATAGATTTGATCTTCCAATATCTTACTTTTTGCCTTTGTCATAGGTCTTTTGAATTGTAAAGGAGGTTCATCTTCAAGTTCATCTTGTATGGAATCTAGGGGTAGTTCTCTATCATTCTCTCTTTCTTGAAGAGAATTTGTCTTCAAATTCGTAACATAACCTTGCTCTAGATATCTCTGATACGATCCTATTCAGGAAATTCTTTTTAAAAAGAAGGGAATGATAGAGGACTATCCTACATTCTATACAAGAAGAACATGAAGATGAACCTTTGAAATTCAAAATACGTATGACAAGGGCAAGGAGCAAGAGATGGGAAGATCAAATCTATTCAAGTCTTTTGATGCTACAAGCATTTGAAAATTTAAAGGATATGAAGATCATGGCTTGGAACACATTTGAAGGATATTTTTTAGGAAAATTAATTTATGTTTTTGGACTTTGAGTTTTCTTTTATAAACTAGTTTATGTTTTTATGTATTTGGACTCGGGCCTTCTTATAGGGTTTCCATGTTTTTCTAAACTTATGTGTCTATATATAGAGGTACCAAAAACTGATGTAAACATTTTTAGTCATATATTAAATTTTATTTCATTAAAGAAAGAATTCTCTTTGTTCTTGACTTAGGTCTCACGTTTTTTTTTATCAAAAATTAACATCTTTGTGACAAATTTTACTTGACTTATCAATATGTTAGATTGTCATGTCCTTCATCCCTATCTTATTTTGTGTTATTCTTTGATGATCTATTTTTGTCATCTCTCTAAAACATTTAAATTCAGAAATAATCGTACTTTTTGCTGGATAGGATCGTATCAAGAATTAAAACAATTTTATGTTTTTTTATTTTATTTTACTCATGGATTAATTAATATTTCACACTGATTATTTTTTCCTCCTACCTTTCACTCGTACGTAAGCCTCTTAATGAGTAAGTCCTTCCTTATTTTTTTTTTCTTTATTCAAATTATCATCACCCGTGGGTATTATCGTAGGTAATACTAATTTATTTACGAACTTTATTTTATGGGTAATTGTCTTAGAAAATTCAGTTTCTTTTTGTTAGTGAAGAAAATAAGAACAAACAAACCTAGGTTTAGATTTCACTAATGAGAATGAATAAATAGGGAAATCTAACTTTAAGTTTAAATGAGGTCTAATGTTCAATAATGAGTTTTTTATATAAAAATGGGTCACTCTGATCCATTTATTATAAAAATTATCAGTTTATTAATTAATTATATCGTAAGGTAGTTTACGAACAATTTGACTTCTCTTTATTTTTTTAATTTTTATATAATTTTTAAAGTTTTATATATTTTTTAAAACTTAATTTTTAATAATTTGATTAAAAATATTTTAAATAAGATTTTATTAAAATTTTTATATTTTAAAACTTAATATTTTAAATTTTATTATTACATTTTATTATAAAATTTACAATAATAAAATTTGATTAAAAACATTTTAAATATAATTTTATTAAAATTTTGATATTTTAAAACTTAATATTTTAAATTTTATTATTGCATTTTATTATAAAATTTGATTAAAAATGATTTAAATAAAATTTTATTAAATTTTTTTTGAAACTTAATATTTTAAATTGTATTATTACATTTTTATTATAAAATTTACAACAATATTTTTAATCAAATTATTATAATTTCATTTTTAAAATAATGTATAAAACTTTAAAAATTATATAAAAATTAAAAAAGTGAAGAGAAGTCAAATTATTAATAAATTATTCTGTAATATAATTAATTAGTAAATTAATCTTTTATAATAAATGATTCAGAACGACCTATTTTTATAAAATAACCTCGACAATGATAATCGAATGAATGAGGTTTAGGTTTCAGCAACGAGAATCGCGAATGAGGTTTAGGATTATTACTTCAAGTTTATTTACTTGCAGCTTTCTGACTCAGAAATCTTACCATTTTAATAGTAATTTTGGTACTTTAATAATTTTAGAGTTATTTAATTTATTTATCTTTTGTGTATAACATGTTCTAGGATGTAGAGACTAGGTCAAGAAAAATATCCAGTGCTAAAAAATCTTTCTGGATACAATATTTTTTCATTATATATTAGTTAGTTACTTAAAATAGTTTATTTACCAATTACACAACTTGTGGAATTTGCGTTTTTTTTCCTAATAATTTTGGTACTTTAAATAATTTCAAAATTAATTAGTACTTATTCTTTTGCAATACATTCCAAAGTAAATGAAGTTGATAGAAAAGTGGTGAAATTTTATAATATATTTCAAGTTATACTTTATTCACTATATATAAAACTAAAAGACCGATTTCATTTATATTTGTATTTTAAATAATATAACAAAAAAAATATTTTAAGCAATTTTTAAATTTTAATCTGAGAAAGGGCTTTCCTGTGCCATTAAGTTGACAGTCAGATACACACATATTTTTACATAAACACGTGAGAATACTATATTAAACGTATGAGAGTTTTTTTTTTTAATTAAAAGGATTTATATTTTCGATAGAAAAACACTTAAAATATTTTTAGTTTAGAAGCAAAAAAATTCATATTAAATATTTAATATTAAATACAATAAAAAAAATGAACATTTCTTCTTGTGATTATATGATATGAATACGACTTTCTACTTTCAAATTCAAACTTTAATTAAATTAATTTGATTATTTTGAAGACAATTGTAAAATATTTTTTCACAAATTTAAATACTTCAATTTTTGTCATTTTATTTTATTTAAATAAAAAATAAAAATATAAAAATATTGAGAAAATAAAAAAATGCCATAAATAAAGTGTGAAGTAGGGTGTATATATACAGTAATTAATATGAGCACAATTCAGTGATCAACACATTGATATATAGCATTGGTATATTTAGTTGAAAGTTGTGTTATTTTCTTAATGCCTGCAAAGTTAGTTTGTATTGTTGGATAAGGTACAAAACACAAATATAATTGGGTTGTGACTATTTCTGCAACTATTTTTGTGTTAGCAGGGAAGAAGACGATGAAGATCATTAAAGTTTGAAGTTCAAGAACTTAAAATAATGACAAAAAAAAATTAGAAGATTTGTACTTTGTTTATGTAATTGATTAGATCTTTATAATTTAGTAATATATCAGTGAATAATTTGGTTATAGGATTTTTTTTTAATCCAAAAAGGTAAGTGATAATTAGAAGAGCTATTAAAACGGGCAACCTGACTTGATCTGGTTCGACCTATTACGGATTGATCATTTAGTGAGTTAACCTAACCCGACTCATTTATTAGCGAGCTAAACAAATTTGAACCCGACCCGGCCCACCACGGGTTTGTGGATTAAACTGGTTAGCTCACGGTTCACTTAATTAAAAAAATACAAATTTTTTATTTTTTTTCAGTCAAAACTAAATTGTAATTCTAATTAAAATCAAAATAAACTTTAATACAATTCAAATACAAACCAAAATCACAAAAATACAAATGATCTATGTGTTGCCTAAATAAAACAACCTAACATGACTCAAATGCAAACCCAACTTAGCAAAAAACACTTGTTTGACCCTTTATTTGCTGGTTGGTGAGCCAACTCGGCTCACCACCGGGTTCTAGGTGAGCCGGGTCAAAAATCAATCGTTATTAAAATTTGTAAAAAAATTTCAACCCAATCCAATTCGAACCCGTGATGAACCGAGTTGGTTCGCAAATTCCAACCCATTTTGACAGCTCTTAATCAATTAACACAAATAATAATTGATTATCAAATTTATGTTTTGAAGTATTTATAAATTCATTTTGAATGTATTTTAAAAAGCCAATGTGGTATATTTTTATGAACTATAGGATGAATAAATTCATCTCCCAAATATTATCACAAAAAAGCTTATAATTATTGAGTAATTAATAAATATATATTAAAAAAAATTTGAATTATTACAACTTACACGGTATCAATCTCATTTCTCAAACCATCATTCAAAGATTTGATTAAGGAAGAAATTAAATCAATTTCTTTTTTCCTAAAGAAATATCACTTAAAGCAAGACAACCCATTTTCCAACCATATTAGATTTTCTCCTGAGACTGAAAGGCGTATGCAAGTTTTTCTTTTATAGTTGGTTATGGTTTGAAAATAATCGTGAATAAGAGATAAAAAAATGTGTAATTAATATCATGTTACAAGATTTTTATTATTATATCTTATTCTAATTAAGCACAATTTATTTTATTAATTCAGTTTTTAGATACTCTTCTAAGTTTTTCTTAAATACAAGAGTTATTTAAGATCTACGTTTTTATAATTTATATTTATATTTTAAACTTTTACAATTAAAAAGAAATTATGTATAATATCATATTAATCATATTAAGATTGAAATATTTTTTATTCCTAAAAAGTTAGGTACTAAATTTAAAGCCGTGTAGTTGAAGCAATGGTTTTTCATATAAGATAATTTTACAGGAAAGTGTTTAAACTTTTATATTGATTAGACTGTATTTGTTTTATTTACTGAGCATTTATAAAAAAATATTTTTTCCTTTTTTAAGGACACTATTTTCTCAATGAAAGCCTCACACAGATATATATAATTAAAAGAAATATCTTCAGAACTATTCATCACTTTATTTAAATTTATCAGTCGATGCAAAATCGCATATTTTTTAGGAGATGAAATTCACTGTTCTGACTTTTTATGCATAAACTATTATATATATATATACTTTGCAGATTTTAATTATCCTCGATGAAAAGAAAATAATAAATAAAAGGCACTTTTATTCTGCAAAGTGGAGTCTGTACCATCACTCCACCAACCAGAATCAGTCCTATTTTTTGGAAAAGGAAATAAAAATGAAAGACATAAATCAATCATAGAGTTTGATTTTTGGATGAAAAAATTGGCCAAATGAGACAGAGAGAACAGAGGGAAGCTGAGGTTAAGAAAGAAACCTCTTTCTTATCTTTGTGTCTGCAATTTTCAACATTTTCCTAATAATAATAATCATCATCATGCACCTTTAACTACTACTACTACCATTTTCTTTTCTCAATCCATTTCCAAACATGATCTATTAAAATACACAACATATATGTCTTATTAATTATTAATTTATTATTATGGATCTAATCTAATTAATGATAGTAATAGTAATCAATAATTAGGAGTTGAAGAGAGAGAACGCTACGGCACTGTGTGTTTCTACGCAACCTTTTCTTCTCCAATGGCGTCTCTCTTCCAATGCCACCACACCCTTCACCCCCTTCACCCCCTTCTTCGTCTCGCCTTCTCCTAATATGTGAGTGCTTCGTTTTTTCCCTCTCTGGAGTTCTTCTGTTGCTGCCCACATGATAAAAATTTGTTCTTGATTCCTAGATCCCATGTTGTTGTTGCGGCAATGATGTTTTGTTTTGTTTTGGAAAATTAAGGTGTATTAGTTTGTCGTTGATCGGTTGAAAACCCCGTATGATCTGTGTATCCAATTAATTTTTCTTTCATGGGGCTGCGTATATCTGCATTGTAGTTGGAATTTGCTTGTTGATGACGTTGGCATGTTACTGTGCGGACATGCTTGCTGATTGTTGTTTTTGCGTTATCAGAGTGATCCATGATTCTGGCTTTGCTTGGTTGACGCTGATGGGGTTCGTTTTCTCTGGTGATGATCACTAGGTGATGCTGTGTGAGTTAGATGGTTTGTTCTTTATCTCACGTGTTTGTGGAATTTTCTATTTGAAGAGAGACAGAGAGAAGTGTGTTTGACAAGTAGTGGATTTTTCTTGGAAAGAATCTTTTTGTGGTAAAGATATGTTCTTGGGTGGAGGGAGGTATTTGGTTTGGAATTAATTTTTTCACTTGGGGTAGGATGGATTTGCAGAACAACATGCAGCCTGAATTGGGCAAATTGGAACAAATTGTTTATCAATTTCTTTTGAAGTGCTTGCACGTCATTTTGGACTCAAGGGTACCTTTGTTACGCCCCCATGATAGAAGTGGTGACTTGTCCATAGGTTCTCGTGTGAGGAGGAGTGACAAGTGGTTTAACTTGGCTTTAGGTGATAGGCCTTCTGCTCTGGATAACTTGAACTTCTGGCACAGGAATTTGATGGATCCAATGATAATTGACATTATACTAGTTCATGATGTGGCTGGTTCTTCTGTTGAGACAGTCATAGAGAGGTGGGTTGTTCAGTATGATTGTCCTCGTGTAGTGGCTCCTCAAACAGGTGACATTACTAGCTCTTACAAGAAGACATACCAGAAGTCAATAGTACTTTTCCGAGCTCTTTACTCTCAGATGAGGCTTCTCCCTGCTTATAAGATATTCAGGCAGTTAAGCACATATAGTCATAGTTGTAATTTTGATATTGTTTACAAGGTCTCTTCATTCAGTGATCCTTTCTCTAGAGCAGAAGGGGGAATGATGGAAGAATATAATTTCACTCCTATTGAGGCTCTTCCTGGTCGCCTTTGTATATCTGTGACCTTCAGAACTGTGCTATCTGAGTTCAACCTTGAGTGTTCAGCTTCATTGCCAACCAAAATAATTACTGATTATGTTGGAAGCCCCAGTACTGACCCTTTGAGGTCTTTCTCTGTCTCTGATAAGGGTGTTGGGGCCACTTCCTTTCCACTAAGAGGGATAGCACCACCATCTTCTTCACCACTTGATCGTCCTCATAGCTGGACTAGTGGTTTCCATAGAGCAGCTCATTTTGCACAGAACCATCCTTATGCTGGCTCCCCTCCAGTGTATCGAGGTTCTTTCAAGCAGTATGACTATCCATCCCCACCTATTGATAATTATGGTGTCAGATTACCCAACCATCGATTGCTGAATCAGCAAAGATCTACTGGTTATGATGAGTATCAACTTTCTCCTCCTTTCTCACCTTCACCATCTCCATCGCCACCTACATATTTCTATGCTAGCAATCCAATACAAACTCACATACGCTCTGAAACGGCCCCTGTAACTATACCTCATCCAGTAATAGGAAGAAGCACTAGAAATCTTTCTCCTAATTTTTCAGATCCTAGTCGAAATTCTCTGCCACCTTTGTCTCCCAAAAAGAATGATGGTTCATCCCAAGAGTCTCCATCTGGAATCAGGTCACTTAGGAAATTAGACGCTTCAAGGACCGGTCATAAGGTAACCATGTTCCTTCATTTCTACTCCTGTAGTTACATTCAAATGTGTTTTATCTGTTTGACAAGCCTTGTATTTGCTGCTTAGTTTGTCAGAGACAGCAAGGATGATTCGGGGAGGTTCTCAGCATTGTTGTCCTCAAGTGGCTCACCACGCATTGGATTTTCAAGAACCTCAAGTAAATTATCATTTCAGGATGAGTTGGATGATGGTGACTTTTCGTGTCCTTTTGATGTTGATGATGTTGATGCACCAGATGTTCAATCCAGGTACATTGATAGACTTTGTCACTCATAAGTATAGTCGTGGGCATCTATAAGTGGACAATGAATACCTTGATATGAACAGTGTTACACTTTTAGCACATCTCCTTCCTCAATGATAATTTCAGGGAAGCCTCCTAAAATCAATCTATAATATTTAAAACCATTCGTGGTTGTTAAAGATTATAATGGATGAGTTACCTATGCCACATTAGAAGTTAGTTTAATGTGCTTACATGTTCAGAATGTAAAAGAAATTTCGCATTTTCAGGACTGATATTTTGGAATGGCAACAAGGTTCTAGACATGTGTATTGCAAAAGACTATTTGATATAATGGATTTGTTAAGTAGAACTTCGTAGATATGTATCCTAATCATTTTTTCTGAGATTCTGATAGCTTTTTATATTAAGGTTTAATCAATCAATAGAGAAGTTCATATGTGGGACATCATAGATTTATTTTATATCTCCATGTTAATTTGAACAAGTGATCTATGTTAGCCTATAAACTCCAATCCTTTGCATCAAGGAATTAAGAGACCAGAAAGACTTCATCATTGTAAAGAGCTTAATTCCTATAGCGGGATCCAGAGGAAAAAATAGCTCAGGTTTCTAATCTTTTTAGTTTTTATATACCGAAGAGATTTGAACCCATGGCCTATTCCTCCCTCCCAACTACTTTTACCACAAAGTCAATCTTATATTTCCTGAAGCTCCTAAATGCTGGCCTAGTAGATTTTTCTGTTTTATGTGTCTGACAAAGTTTAGAATCATGTATAGTTACAATAAAATTCTTTCATAGAGTAAAACTCTCTTCTTTGCATACTAAGGTTTCTTTATATTCCTGGATGGATATACCTTTTCTGCTTGTTTGTCCATTCACTTCAATAAAAAAAGCTGTTGCTTGTAGTCCTGTGGATAAAGTTGGGATCTCCTGGTATATTTTAATATGAAACCATCTTATTAAAGAGATTGAGACAATCTTTTATGGGATAGTTATTTCTTGACTTCCATCTGGTTTCCTGAACATGGCTTTTAAGGACATCCTTTTTTATCTAATACATTGCAATTTTTCAAAACAAAAAGAAACTAGGCAGATTTACATGATTTTGTTAAAACTTAGTATTGCTAATGTTCCAAAAAAACTTATGCATGCTAAATGATTGTCGTGGCTGCACTAAATTTTTCATATGTTAGTACCAGGTTGGTGAGTATCTGCATTGCTACATTTTCTTGTTCTTGCTATGCAATAAAACTTATCATGATGGGTTCTACTTTGGCAACTTTTAGAGGGTTGGCTTGCTATATGAACATGTAGTTGCATGTGATTCATCCTGCTACTTACATGGTCCTAAAGTTCCATTTTTTATACTATTATTGACCAACTCTTCTAATGCTTCTGTAAATAGTTATGATTTGTATTTTATCCTCTGATTATGTTATTTCACCCAACCTTCTTGTTCATTTTATGCATAAACAGTCACAATGTGGATGGGAAGAAGAGTCCAGCAGAAATGACTTCAACATCACTGCCAATTGGAAAAAAATCACAAGATGCTGCTGTTGGTGTTCTTGTGCACATGCTGAGGACAGCGCCGCCATTGCGCCAAGATCCAAGCTGCTATTCATCCCATTCCCCAAAGGCTGAACTTGATGGAGGAGTTGCCACTGCTTCTGGTTTCTTCATGCCACGAAAAACAGCAGATGCACTTGAAGAGCTCAGGGGTTACAGAGAGATGAGAGACCTTCTTCTTTCCAAGAGTGGCACTAGGATCCTGAACAAGCATAAAGCTTGAGCATGCCAAAATACTGGGTTCATCATCAAGGTTATAAAATAGTTGAGGGGGTGATGCTGACTAAAGAGTGGTACTAATCAATTACAGTTATACACAGCAACAAGCAGTTCTTTTGGGAAGAGAATGATCCAATGGATTTGTGTACATATCCTGACTGAATGTTGGTTGGCTAGAAACACCATTTTTATAATCACTAAAATTATGCTAATTTTCTCTCAGTCCTTATAGACATTGTAGTTATGATATGAGGAACTTGCATACCTATTGTGTTTGGCAATGACAAAGGCTGGAAAAAGAATGTTACTGCTATTTTGAAAGAAAAGGTTGCTGAATTTCTTTGTAAAGATGCATGCAGGCAAACACTGCTTTGAATGTATATTGACTTTTCTTTATCAGTTTGGTGATGTTTTTCTTCTCTCAAGATCTTATTATTTGATCATATAAGCTGATTAATATATTGAAATGATCTTAGAATAATTGTAAAAGTTTAATTTCTGTGTAGGGTAATCTTATCATGTAAGAAATCAAGGAAGATATTTTCACTTTAGTTATCACCAAAGTTAACTGAAAAAATGGATGCATCTGTGTACGTGGCATGATTAATGCCAGAAGAAGTTTGATGGTAAATATCTTAAGCTGAAGCATAAGATGTTTTGGAGCCATACAAGGATGTTCTTGGACAATGCCCTCGCCGTCAAATCGTATTATTGTCTAAGAAGGAATTATTGTAACAAGATTGTCTTACACCATACGTTGTTGATCTGTGACATCAATTATGTTGATTTCGTAAGGTGTTATTTTCAACAAAATTGGCTTTTAGTAAACGTTGTTGCACGTGGATCATTGCTATGGAAGACTTTAATAACAAGTCCACACATTGACATAGTGGGGTTTTACCATTTCAAATAACTAAAATTTTTAAATAAAATAAATATATAATGGTGATTAATCTAATTATATTTTAAAAATAATAAAAATTAAATTTTAGGGTTGAAACCATCTAAAAAAGTCTCAAAAATGAAATCTAATTTGTGAACAAAACTTGATAAAATGAGAAACTTCAGAATTTTTCATCACTCTCTCTGTGTGACAAAATACAATATCAATGAGACATGAATCTAATTTATATTATAAATTTTGATACCAACTCCGATTTAAAATCTTAAAATAATAAATTTATGAATTTTATACCTTATATGATTATCAAATTTCTGATGTATAATCAATGTAAAACTTACACGGTTGTACCCACTACACATATATAATTAAATTAAGCTTTAGATATTTATTAAATTTAATTATCAATTTCAAATTTATTTTACTCATATTAACGCGTAAAGATAACTCCTTACACATTTTACATAGCTGTACAAACAGAAAAAGCTTATTAATTGTTATGATAAAGGAAATAAATCAAAAGAGTCAACTTATAGAGACAAAAGATACAAACTAATATATAAAAGATACAAACTAATATTTTTCTCAAAAATTTAAACTATAATTATATACGTTATTAAAATAAATATTTAATACCCAAAACAAAATCGAGGAATGTTAAACTTATTTAAACAAAAGCATAATATCATATAAAAAAAAAATTTCCACGCACCTTTTAGACTTTTACATTATCAAATAGTTATTACAAAAACTAAAAACAATCGTAGAGTTTAATTGTTATAGAAATTACAAATGAAATATTTTAAACATATATGACAATGTATGTATATAAAGTTTAGAGAATTTAAAAAAAACGTTATTTCATGTAATTATTTACAATGAAATAAAATTAATAATTATGTATTGTAGTATAATGTTTTTCACATTCTCAATTTAAAATTACTGTTAATATAATTTTTAAAATAATCCTTATGAATTTAAAGTAATTTATCATATTATTATTTTTAGTTGGACGAGAGTATAAAGTTATTTTAAGTTTTCTTAACAAGATAATTTATTGATTTATTAATATATTTTAATTAAAAGTTAAGAAAATATTTGAAAACAAAACAGAACTTAGAATCTGGTAGATTAAAAAAACAAACAAATGTAACTGCCGCCTTTAACATTCGAAAGGAAGGGTTTTCCGCCATTAACCTCACATCACCTCTCTCCTCGTTCCTTGTTCTTTCAATTTTTGATGATTTGATGAACATGGATTCATCCACTTGCCCCTTCTGTCATTTATCTGTTCCTTCCTCTGAACTCCAATGGTCTCTTTCTTCCTCTCTCTCATTCTTTTATCTTCCCTTTGATGCATTACATTTTCAGTGACACTGCTTCAATTCAATTGCAGGCACGCCAACGCCCATTTCGACGACAACAACACCGATTATAGCTCCCCTTCGGTACCCTTTTTTCCCTCTCATTCTCGCTCTTCACCTCACCATCCCATTTGGTTTGTCTGAGAAACTCAGAAAATAAAAATTGATTTTTTTTTAAAACCCTTTTTGAAAGTGGCTCGCTTTGTGGATGGTGGTGGAAGTAAATTTTACCCACATGATCTTACAATGATTTTGTTTGCATTTTCTGCTATATTAGAGTGCAATTATTTATTATCCTTTGTTTACCCCATTTTTTTATTTTTATGAATTGCTGGGTTTTATTTACCCTTATTTTATTAGGGAAAAATGTGTAGTGTAGCTACATATATTTTGATATGTGGTGAATTTGATCTTTACATTTAAACTAAAATGTGAATTTAGTCTTTTCTCCTGAAAAATCATGTTTTTGAAGTTGGGAAGGACCAAATTCATCAATACGAACACGATTGATTAAAAACATATGAAGTAAAAATTACATTTTTCTCTCTTTATTATTAGTGGAAAGTACATTTTTTGTTGAAGTAACTTTGTATTACTATCTTGTACATTTAAAGGAACCGAATTCTTTTACATATATGGTCTAAAGTGGACCGCGGTTTCTTGTCAAGAGAAGAATGACACGGGATTTTTGTCGCTGTTTCATATTCTTCAGGCTAGTAGCTTGCATTTTTATGGTGGAGTAAGGGGTAGGGATAATGCGGTGTTGAAAATGGATGAAAAGATCTCTTGCTTAGTTGATGTGCAAAGAAGGGGAGAGTTTTACAAGGTTGAAAGAGGTTTGATGACCTTGTTGAGAGACTGTTTGGAGTCTGAGGCTGAAAACACAAGAAGCATTTTGACATGTTATGTTGATCATTTCCAGAGCCTTGAGTTTAAGGATGTTGGATGGGGCTGTGGATGGCGTAACATTCAAATGCTTAGCTCTCACTTAATGACACAAAGGCCAGCAGCAAGAGAAGCTATGTTTGGCCGTTCAGGGTTTGTTCCTGATATCCCATCACTCCAGAGGTGGCTTGAGATTGCTTGGGAAAGGGGTTTTGATGCACCTGGCGCTGAACAGTTTAACCATGTTATCTATGGCTCAAAAAAATGGATTGGAGCTACTGAATGTGCTGCCCTTTTGCGTTCCTTTGGTCTCCGGGTGAGGGTAGTGGATTTTGGACCTAAGAAATCTGAGGAACTCTATCTATCTGTCCCTGGTTCAAGTGTTGGGGAAAAGGATCTTGTGAAAAGTAATTATGGAAGGAAGAGGAAAGCACCAAATACTTATGGACCAATGGATAGATATCTGTCTCGTGGTGTTGCTCAAACAAGTTGCAACCAAAATGCAAAGTCAGGCCCTTCTCTTGTCCATGTTGGTGACGCTGTGGATAAAGAAGGTAGTGGTAATAGAGGGCTATACAACACTGAGAAACTAAATGAGGGTCACCAAGTTCTTATGGACTTTGTGTGGAATTACTTCTCCCATAAAAGCACTGTTCAATTTGATCACAAGCGTGTTCTTATCAGTGAGAAAACGTAAGTGACCGCATTTTAGCTACACATGTTCTGACCTTGCAGACAATCGTGTTTTTTTTATGATGTTTTAAGTCTAGAAAGATTTTCATCTACAGGCCACTGTACTTTCAGCATGATGGACATTCAAGAACAATAGTTGGAATTCAAGTCAAACATCAACGGTCTGGAATTCCACAATATAATCTCCTGGTTCTAGATCCCGGTCATGTAATATATTTTCTTGCTAATGTCTATTTTCTGGTTATTTAGATGTATGTGAGTTGCATATCCTACAGGTGCTTCTTGATCAATTAAAACAGGTCAAACTACAAAGCATAACGAATTTTAAAAAATAATATAACCGTTACTATATTTATATGAACCTTTCATTTAGTTTTTCTGTTAACCTGTTAACCAGTTGTATTCTTTGGATTAGCAAGTAAGGATATGCAATTTGAAGTAGGTTAAGATATGTTTTCTTCATACACTTTTTTTGTGTGCTTATTAAGAGAATTAATCTGGAATATACATGTTAGTAATGATGGCATGACATCCTTTTAAATGTTGTGACTTATCATTATAGAGAACTGGTGCTCTAGAAAGATCTCTTATAGAGAAAGTTGGATGGCAGAAACTCATAAAAAGAGGAGTGCACACACTAAAGAAGCCACAATACCAGGTTTTTCTTCTTTTAACCAAAATTTGTAATTTCCCTGCAACATTATGTGATGAGGCTAGATGATATTGTTTCTATTTCAGTTGTGTTATGTTGATCCTGGAATTGCCAGTAAGGAGGAGATGGAGAAACCCAAGACAATTGATAGCGTCTTCATTGAATTTTAAAGAACCATACAAAGGACCTTGCTACATCAAGGTACCCTTTATATTTCACATCATATGACTATTTGTATTGTCATTTTTTCTGATTGATTTTGTTCTAACAAAGAAATTAGAGACAAAAAGCAACTTGTTGTCCCACTTAGCTCATCTCCACTTCATTACAAATATTTTGTTGTTCTTAAGGTCTTACTGTATTATTGAGTTGGGCATGTAATGGCTATGGAAATGCTAATTATCAAATGACACCTTTTGAAAATGTGGATCAAATCTTTGAAATTATTGAAAAATATATATCAAGCTTGCTTTTAGGATTTTGGTTGAGTCGCCACCTTTATCAGTGGTTTTATTCCCTAAATGTCTTGGGCCAACTAACAGCAGTGTTACCTGCTAAAATTTTCAACCTCAGTCTTTTTGATGGAATATTGGTTTAACCTATCTGCAGATGAAACACATCAAATTTGAGTTTTAGACGGCTGTAATTGCAGTGGGATTAAAAACAGGTAGGGGAAAGAAATGAAGTTTCAATTGTATGCAGGTTTATTGAATTTACATTTAGGTGCATTTTTTAGTGATATCTGGGTTTCACAACATACACGATATAGGATGAGAAGGTAATTCTTAAGTTCGTGAATATGCCTAGATGAAATAACGCTTTAGCTATAATTAGTTATTCGAATCTTATGGTTCACTGTTTGAATCTTACAATTTGATACTATTTGGTGACATGTTGATTCATATCATACGATAAACCTCAAATGACTTTGAATCTTACAATTCATATACGAATTGGTGCAATTTTGTATCTTAAATACGAATCACAAGTCATTAAAGTTTAATATCTTTGCTGGACAGAAACTTGAACATGGTATTTGCCAGGACCTGTTAATGATGGAACCAGAATCGGAGCAATTAAAGGAAGCAACTGCTTCTACATTTGGTCATGGTCTTCACCATTTTCATACACAAAATTCTGATAATATTGTGATTATTCATTTACTTTGGTGTATATAGTTTTTTCCCTTTTATTCAAAAAAGTATAGGCTCTCATCTGTAAGATTTTTCTGAGTTATTGTGATTTTTCAGGCTTTTATTTATATTTTCTAGAGGCACGTCATTCACTTTAATTCTCTGTTATGAACACAGTAATGATTATTAAGTTTGAAATAAAATAGAGTTAGCACATGATATTCCGCAAACAACAATCTTATGTTATAAAATTAATAGTGCTCAATAATTGGAAATTAGACTGATCTATATTAACTTAATCATTATCTGCAGCTACTAATACCACTACCAGTGTTCATTTTTTGTTAGCAATGTGATCAAGAAAGTAAGGGGCTACAAAGAAGTACCTTTGTCATACAACATCCATAATACCAAATTTCAATGCACAAAATCAAAATCAAAAAATATTTGTATCTTTTAATATTTAGATTATTTTTTATGATCATTTAGGATTTATTTTCCTTTTATGTTTTACGATTTTTTTCTTTATATATTAAAATTTTGTAGTTATAGGTCTATCGTATCATGTAAATAGAAATATTATATTTGTTATTGCATTAAGTTCATTTAAATGGATTTAGTTGAGTAGTCAATTTCTTAGTTTTGATCCTGGTAAATTTTAGTTTATAATATTTTTTTTTCATAATTTTTGTTCAGTTTTGTCAAATCAGTCTTAATTTTGTTTTTGTGTTCAAATAGGTTTTAATTTTCATCAATTTTGTTTAATTTTTTGCTAATACCGTTTAAATCATTAATGACCATAAACCGTGACTGTCACTTTGTGTTTTTATATAAAAGTTATAATGTTGTAAATTTTAATATATTATATAAAAAAATTTAATAAAAATATGAATTTTAATATAAAATTAAATTTGGTTTTAATTTGGAAATGAACAAAATTGATTTATGTTAACAAAATTGAGATTAAATTGAACAAAAATAACAAATATAAGGACCAAATTGAATATAAAACATTGACTAGGTTTACATGTGAACATTTAAAAAAATTATAAAAAAATATTAAAAAAAATATTAAAAAAAACACAAAGTGACATGTGATAGTCATTGTTCATGACCGTTAATGATTTAAACGGCGTTAACAAAAAAGGAACTAACTGAACAAACTTAAGACTCATTTAATAAAATTTAACGAAAATTGGAATAAAAACATATTTTAACCTAAGTTTTAAAAGATTTAAAAGTCTCAATATATGTTTCTAGTCTATTATATATATATATATATATATATATATATATATATATATATATATATATATATATATATATATATATATTTATTGTTCTTTTTTACCCTTACAATACTTGATACGTTTTACCCTTTTAAAATAAGGTATATTTTAACCATTATACAAATCAATGTAATGAGTTTTCACTCAAGTGTTATATTTTATTTTAAATTTAATTGGATGTGTTTTAAAATAGTGCACAAGAGTGGTAGTACTATATATATATATTATAAAAATGATAATAATTGAAACTAAACAGAAAAATTCAAACAATTGACCTAAAACTAAACATCACGCGTTTAGAACACCATTTTTTTATGAAATAAAAATCATTCATTTAGATTCCATAGACTAATTAACATTGTTACAATCCCAAACATTAATTGGAACAACATTTAGTATTATATTGTGAATTCACTAGGATCACAGGTCATAAGAGTATCTTGAAAACATGGCTCCTCAATCTTCCATGACACTATTTCTTCCTTGTTTGTGATTTGGAATGAATGCAACATACCCTAATCATATATTTTAAGGTTATTTTATATGTTGGACCCTACAACATGTGGGTTCTCAACTACATATGAAAACTTGTTTCATTATTGCGATTTTGTTGTTGTATCCTAAACTTTGCAAATAATTCCACCACACCTACTTCCTAGAGCCAAAAATATGCTTTCCTTTTACTGCATATATAATTGACCAACAACAACTCTACTTTCTTCATTATTTAGCATGAATCCTGTAAACCATTAAATGAAGTAAATTAAGTTATGAATATTATAATTTAATGATAAAACGACTTCTAATTTTGAATTAAATCTCTAAAGCTTAATAATAAAATAGTTCTACATGCCTATGAAGTAAATTAAGTTTTTCGTTCTCAACTAAATTGATAATTTATTCTGATTTTCTAAACTAACTTATGTTCAAGAAATAAAATAATATCTCAACCAGAAAAAATAATGTTCCATTAAACTTCATCAAACTATGCAGGTTTCGAAGAATGGTTCATGCATCCAAAAATAATTAATACAATATAATTTAATACTCTCTTGGTTTCACTTTGCATGATATTTTAGTGTCAGAAAAAGAAAATCTAAATCAATTATCATTATTTGATAAAAACTAATGAAACATTAACTATATTTTAGAGGGGGCGTTAAATTTTGTAGGTGATAGTGTTTAATTCCCATTCAGAAGATGGTTCACGACACGAGAAGATAATATAGTATATTGGTTCAAACGTGAAAGTCAGATGAAATCTAAACCAAACAAGAATTTGTCCGAATACATTATTTCCATGGATCTCAATTCACACCAGTGAACATTCAAATTTGACAACTTTTTTTTTTTTTTTGTGAAGATTTGTTTATTATTTCAAAGTGTTTTAAAAGCAGCAGCATGTGAACCCACCAATGCCCCATTCCCCACGTTATGATTAGAGTCAACCAAAGAGACTTTATTTAAGTTCCATTTTTAATGATGTGTCCTCATGCATGTTAACACTTATTAAGATTTATTTTCATCTTACCTTCTGATAGATTTCAATAAAAAATTGTTTAAATTAGTTTGTTTATTTATTTATTTAAGTAGTGAATCGTTTGTGTCTAATGATACAAGAAAACAATAATTTCATCAGAATAATTTTTGTTTAAATAGGATAAGAAAGGATGAATAATGGTGTGGAGAGTGAGTTAATGATATTTATAATTGGTTGGAAAAGAATAAGTATATCTAATTTGTTTTTGTTATTGAAGAAGTTATTTTATTATATTATACAAATAATGAATGACATTGTTTTACTAAAAAATTGTTATCGTCGACTATTATAATTTTGATGGTAATGATTATCGATTATTGACGATATAATATTTGTCAATTTATTTGTAAAATTTATTGATAGATTTATGAAATTATCTATGAGCACTCGCAGATCTTTGGTCAATATGTTGGGAGTGTCCAAATTTTGGTTGAATTATTTTTTTTGTCCATTTTTTGTCTAAAAATATCAAGTTTGTCGTCTATTATTTTTTAGTTTCAATTTGGTTTTTGATTTTTTAAAAATTGATGTAATTTGATTTTTTTTTTAAATTTCTTAAAGCAGAGCAAGAATTTTTTCACCAAAATTTATACTAGAATTATGTCAATTACACCATCAGAACAAACTATTCTTATTCACAACTTCAATTTTGATGAAAAAACATTGGTCAGATTCAAAAAATTTACTGAAAAAATGAAAAAATTGCATCATTTTTTCCAAAATTAGAATCAAATTGAGACTAAAAAAAATCGATGACCAACTTATTATTTTTGAACGAAAATAGGAGTCAAGAGAGTAATTCCAAAATTTTTATATAAACTAGTAAAAACATTGTATTTATTTTTTTATGATAATAAAAAATAAAAAATAAAAATTATTGTTATCATTATAATTATAAAATTAAATATAAAATGATTTTTATTTTACTATAATTAATTTTCATTTATAATAATTAAGTTTAAAAATAATCAAATAAAAAATAATTAAATTAAATAAATAATTATTTAAAAAATAATATTAATAAAATAATTATTTTTATTTAAAAGATAAAATTGAAAAATAAATGTGAAAAAAAAGACTATTACTCACCTATAAATTTAAATATATGAAAATTTATTAGAATATAAATATATAATATATATTGAAATATTAAACTTTAAGAAAATTATATGAAACTATATAAATATTAAAAAAAGGGGGCCACGGCTCCTTATATCAACATTAAGTTCCGCCGGTGCCTATGAGATTTTTAATCATATAATTTCTTTGAAAGTTATTATTGTTACCATTTATTATATGTATTTGTCGGTAAGAATGACAAGTAAAAAGTACTCGAGTTTCTAGTTTTGAGGGAGATTAAGAAAAGACAACTAAGTGATTTGTGCAATGATGCTTGTAATCAATTTTTTTACGTTTAATTACTCGGATGGTACCCACTTTAGTTTTATTATTAAACAAAGTTAAATCTCAAACTTAATTTTAAAAATTAAAAATTTTGTCATCATATATAAAAGCATTAAGTGTATCATACTATACAAACTTAGTAAATATTAAAAATCAAATAACTTGTCACACATAAATTTAGGAACTAAATTTCAAGTTCAAAACACCAAAGTCTAATGTTTTGTTTAGAATTTAAAGTTAATTTAAATTATTTATAAAAATATTTAATAAAAACGTTAATTTTAGTAAGAATATCACCATAAAATTTATAAAAAAGTAGATTTAGTGTCAATTTAAGGAAGAACAATATTACTTCATTTTTTACAAAAAATGGGACTAAATTGAAACTAAAAACAAATATAGAGACCAAATTGAGTCACTTTGACATGTGACACAATTATGAAGTGACACATGTAAAAAATTAAAAAATTCAAAAAACCAGAAATTGACACATGTCGTTGACTTTAACACCGTCTGGTCAAACTAACGATGAGGACTAAATTGACTTATTTTTTAAGAAAATGATGACCAAATTGAGATAACGAAAAACTTGAGGATCAAAAAAAGTAATTTAACATTTTTTATACTACCTACTAATATTGGAAGTCTTCTTCAACATGTATAAACAAGTTTTTCAACACTAATGTTTATTTATAATAAAAATTATTTTATATAAAATTAGTTATTATTTAATAATCCTTTTGTATTCAATCTATATATATATATATATATATATATATATATATATATATATATATATATATATATATATATATTGTATGATAAATATTTATTTTTTTTAAAATATAAATAATTATTTTATTATTTTTGTTTGTTATATATTTTTTTTATTTTTTT
>Ga0099822_1002294_pt1 | contig 23668 bp, 16 predicted proteins | sample CowpeawhiteBW_FD_76839 | JGI IMG/M metagenome (GOLD analysis project Ga0099822, IMG submission 76839) | Root nodule microbial communities of legume samples collected from California USA - Cow pea white BW | ecosystem: Host-associated > Plants > Roots > Nodule | place: USA: California | collected... | reverse complement strand
TTTAATGTAAAATATAAATTTAAATAAATTAAATGTTGTTAAAAATATGTAATAGAAATATCACTTGTAATAAAAGTATCATCATTACATTTATAAAAAAATTAAATTTGTTCTAAATTTGGAACACATGAAATTAAAATTATTTTAAAAAAATTTGGGATTGAAATCAAATCAAATTAACAAATATGAGCACCAAATTGATATTCATACAATAATTTGACACGTGTGACCATATTAAATTGACATGTGGCACACTACAAACTTGACACGTGGCATAAATATTTTTTTAAAAAAATTTCAAAAAAAAAATTATAAAAAAATTATAAAAAATTTAAAAAATTCAAAAAAAGAGAAGTTGACACGCGGCACCTACTTAACGGTGTTAGTTCTCTACTAACAGAAATGACCTAATTGATACTAATTTACAAAAATAAGGATCTAATTGAGACTAATAAAAATACGAGGATCAAATTGAAATTTTGCTACAAAAACGAGGACCAACAGAGTATTTTAACCTATTTCTTATTTAATTTAAATTCAACAGTGTATCTTTCCAGTATTTAAAAGTTTAAATAACATATACTCTTATGATAACATTTACATTTAAAATAAAGTTTACTTTCTTGTAAATGAAAAAAATAGCATGTAATTGCAAACTTTTGTAAATCTTCCATTAAATTTCGTTTCAAAATTATCATAATTATGAAACTTTATTAAATGATTTATTATTTAATAAATGCACGTGAAAAGCAAATGATTAGATATCTACCAATATTACTCGAAATCTATAACATTAACCACATTTTAAATGGATGGACAGAAATAGAGGATAGAAATGAAAGAGAAACATGTGAAAAAACCTATTATGATTATAAATATAATTATTGATATTTCTAATAATTTTTTAAAGATTGTGAACATAGAGTTAATAAAAACTCAAAAGTATAATAGGTAAAGTTATATTCTTATGTCATACTCAGCAACAGAATATTCATCGGTTTTTTTTTTTTTTATAATACTGATGCAATTCGATTTCAAATTTATTAAAGTAGTACAATTTTTTTTTTTAAATTTCCACGAAGGACAGAGTCGTGAAAATTTATTATGACTTCATTCTAAAAAAAATCATATCGGTCTAAGACAATTTCGATTAAAATAACTTGAATTTGTGATAAAATAACAAGATTTTTCGATAGAAAAGTGAAATTGTGTCATTTTTATATGACTTTAATTAAGTTAATCATTTGTTCAAAGTCGTGTGTACGACTTCAGTTAGTCTTTTAATGAATAAATTGTATGATATACGAATATTTTTAGTGTTGATGACAATGTCATATTATTTTTGGACGATTTTGGTGTTAGAAAAATAAACAAATGGGATTGAATAAAAATGAGATATTGTTTATTTAGTTAAATGTGGTCAATAAATATGAAATATAATTAATGAAAATATTTTATTATGATTTGTTCATTATGAAATGGCATAAAAGTTATCTATGAGATCTTGTGCCACAAAGAAGTCTTTTTCTTTGTCGTCTGGATCTCATTTGAGGAGGTTGAGTTGGATCGTCATCATTATTATCTTTATGTTGTGGTCTTTGATTGACATCTTCTAGCATTTGTGGCAGCATTGTAGGCCGATAATATTGTTAGAAGGATATGTGATATGTGGATGGAGGTATTGATGATGAAGTTGCAAACAAATTTTGTATAGGATCAGACAAAGTATTTGTTGTTGATGAAAAGTGTTGTATGTATATGGAACTTGCTCTAATGGAGTCTGTGAAGACATTGTTTGTGACACATCCATGTATGGTGGAAAAAACAGTGGTTAAAAACTGTACTGATCAAACGACTAATATTGTGGTTGTTGGACATATGAAGAACACGTAACATGCTGATAAGGAGTGTATGGTGGAGGTTGGGTAGACTTTTATGGCCTGTTGTACTGTAATAAAAAAAAAGGAAAGTGTTAGTTAAATGAAAATAAATCCCAATAAATTGTTGAATATATTTGACTTACTTTGTCGTTGGATGATGATTGTAAAGGCGAAATATAATGGATAACATGGTTGATGACATGTATGTTGTTGTTCATGTAGGTGGCCATTTTCAGTGACATTAATACTTTCAATTGGACGATTATAGTGATCGTTCCACATTACTATCCATGCAGCGTGGTACTGAGGTCTATTTCTTTATGTTCCGCCTCTTATGTCTTTTTAGTGAAGTTGATCATAATTCAAATGGTCAATTGGAATACTTTGGCAAAATTCAAATTATTGCATGGCCCAATGAGCTTAATGAAATTCCTATGTAGCACGTTGCCCAAACTATGGAATTGACTGCTAATTTAGAATTTGAACTTCATTTAGCAAAATCTAGAGACAACGCGAAATCAAAAATACAGAGGCGCCATATATATGTTTGTCAATATATATTTTTGATGATCGAGTTAATTTAGACTTTGTCCAAATTACTACAATCATCGTAAATTTGGTAAAGTCGAATCCTTCGATCCTTATTAAAAGTTTGGTTGCTGAAATAAAAAATCATCTAGGATATACTGACATATAGAAAAGCATGGAATGCGAAACAAAAGGAACTTGCCATGGAATTCGGTGACTGAGAATAATCTTATAATAATCTTTTTATATGGTTTTAAGTTGTGTAGAATAGAAATACTGACACAATTGTTAAATATGTCAATCGTCTTTATATTGTTGACAGTGTACAAGACATGTCATTATACATCTTACAAAGGGTTTTTTGGTCTTTTAAGCCTCACATTGATGGATTCGACTATTGCAATCCAGTAGTGCAAGTTGATGGCAATTTTTTGACTAGAAGATACAATGGCACATTATTGACAAAAAATGGTCGAGATGACAACTGCGACATCTTTCCATTAGCATTTGCTATTGTTGAAGGTGAAACAAATGAAGCTATGATTTGGTTCTTTCGACTGTTACGAGAATATGTGACACCTCAACCAAAAGTATGCTTGATCACTAATAGAGGCACAACCATACTTTCAACACTACAGTCTTTGGAAGTTGCTTGGGAAGGAAATGGACTCATATCCGTTTATTGCATTTGTCATGTTGCCTGTAATTTCAACAAAAGGTTCAAAAATGCAGGATTGAAGAGACATCTACTAAACATGGGTACCTATAATAATTATTTTTCAATTTTCAAATACAATAAACTTTGTTATTTTGTTGCCTAATTCTTATATTGAATTTGTCACGGGTTATGAAATGAAACAACCCACACTTCAAGCAAAGATATTTGTTATGAGAGTTGAATTTCAACAAGCAACTTATTGGATAGACCAATTATCATTGGAAAAGTGAACTAGGCTTATGGTGGGAGAAAAGATCATTGTCAATTTGTGCTTTTGTTAAATTTTTTTTTGAAAAAACTAAAAAATGTTTCGTGGAACGAGGGACAAAGATTGAATGCATTTTATGAGTTGGCCATGGCCACCAATACAATATGTCAAGTGCTGAGTCTAGAGATATAATTAGCAGAATTCAGTCTTCAATGTTTAGGGGATTTCCACTTTCCAACTTGGACGTCGTCCAATGCAATACCCTGGTAAGTTAAATGATTGGTGGTGTGATTGCGGGGAGTTTCATGTTTTTCACCTACCTTGTCCTCATATAATGTTTGTTTGCTCATCCTCCCATTTACCGCCTACAACATTTGTGGATCCTGGCATAGTCTCCAAAATATTTTCAAGGCTTATGAAGTGTAATTTCAGCCTGTTCAAAATGAATATTATTGATCTAAATTTAATTCCTGACCCCACATGTGACACAAACAATCATTAAGACCAAGTACAAGTTGTATCCACAATGAGATGGACCAGTCACTTCCATACAAATCAAATAAATGTTCACTTTGCACAAGTATTAGTCATAACAAAAGCAACTGCTCAAACAGACAGTTAAATTTAATTTTGTGTAACTCTTATCAGTGCATTACATCAACTTTGTTTACTTTAATTTCAATGTCATCCACTAATTAGTAAGATGATTTATTTGATGTACTTTGTATGAAGAAAATCTTTTTTTATTCTTCACCTATATATTTACTTTCTTCTCGTATTAATTATTCAACAAAATTTGTAATCTTTTATTAAATTTAATATTAAAAAATGAGAATATGAAAAGATTTATTTACAAATAAGTCGTACTAGATAACGATAACTTCAATAGAAATTCTATTTCATTAAAGTCATGGCGTCTTCAAATGACTTCATCTCATCATAAGTGGTGTCTAATGTAAAAATTAAATTAAGTGAAGTCGTTTATGACTTTGAAGATTTTTCTTCGATCTACTAAAATCGTTGGGAAATAATATAATTTTGAATATGCTTAATTGAAATTGCTCTTATTCCCATCATTTATTCATGACAAAGTCATGCCATTATCGTGCGACTTATCTTCCTATAATATTTTTTCCAAAAATGAACTTATATTGTAATTTCTTTTCAAATTACCTAACATGGTAAAAAAACCAATGTTCACCACTGCTTTTTCTCTTGCATAGTTCCCCTGTTCATGGCGAATGACATTTGATCAAATAAAAAACCCTCACTTTCCTTAAAAAGAATAAGCTAAAATAAGTACTTATTTAACCCTGCTTCATGCACATGGTAATGGTCCTTGCAAAGTTTCTAGCTAGCTACAATGAGTACTTATTTAACCCTGCTTCATGCACATGGTAATGGTCATTGCAAAGTTTCTTGCCACTGTACTCTGCAATAACACGTAAGTTTCAACCAACGAAAAAGTAGAAACATCAACAAAAGGTTCCGGTCTATTTGCTTCAAAAATAAATGCTTCTAGTCTAGATACCAAAAGATTGTGAACAGAGAGTAAATAAAAAAGAAGCTTTAAAGATAAAGTTTCCACACCACACAAACAAGGCCTTTTATAAAGAAGTCCTCATCAAGTTTTATTTAGAAAGACAGTAGAAAAACAACTTTATAAAAATACGTTTAAATTTGTTCAATATACAAGTTATTAACACAAAAACATCTCTATTAAACGTTGATAGAAAATATAACTTTAAATTTTTTCGTTTTATACTTTTAAAAAATAATAAATCTGTTTATTTTGTTTGATTATTTATTTGAAAAGTATCATGAAAGCAGTCTCATCAATTTTAGAAAAAAATATTATTAATTTTCTCTTTTAAACTCGAAACAGTTGAATTTTGTACTACAGAAAAATAATGTTACATTACTTTTTTCTTATAATTATAATATCAATAAGGTTTATTTATCATAAAGAAAATATTAATTTGATATTTTAATTTTTGAATATATGTTTTTTAAGAAGCAAATTAATTTTACATTATTCTGTTCTTATAAATATAACATTATTTCATAAAAAGTTGTTAATTTGAAAGTTTAATTGTTGAATATATGTTTATTGGTTGTAGAAGCAGGTTATACTTTCCTTCACAATAGTCAAATAAAAAGAAAATCCAAAATAATTAGCGATGGTATCGTAAAAGAAAATGTATTATAAATACTTATCACTTTTAACTTTTATATATATATTTTTTAATATTTTGAAGACTAATTTTTCACTGTTAATTTATATACATTTCCATCGCAATAATTAAATAGGAAGAAAATCCAAAATATTTAGCTATGGTAGCCTAATAGGAAATGTATTATAAATACTGTTAACTTTTATATGTATATTTTTTAATATTTTCAAGACTAATTTTTCACTGTTAATTTATATATATATATATATATATATATATATATTTTTTTTTTTCAAGACTAGATTTTAGTGAAAAAATCAAATAAAAGATATGAGTAACAATCTTAAAACACGTTTACCTTAACATATTGTTTAATTTTTGATTATAATGAACATTTTGAATTTGTTTTTCATTTTAAAATTTGTATACAAAGACTATTAGAAACATTTTTTAAGATATGCATTTCTTTTGTCAGTTCAGTCATTTTTTTTTATGATTATAATATTGAAGGAATATCTAAGTGCTGCAATTGAAAAAATATAAATGGTTAGAATTATATGCATGCATCTTGTGAATCTATATATTCAATTAATATTCTCATTATTATAAAAATTAGAAAAACATTTAATTGATGCAATTGAAAAAGAACTTAAATGGTTGGAGGTATTTATTTCCTTTATTTTATATCAATTCAAGATAATGGCAAATAAAAAGAAACTAAAATAATCCTATAACATAATTACATTCCCTATTGACAAATCATCATCAACAGTATACAAAATTTGATGAGTGATCTTGGGAGGAAATAAAATCATATAATTTAATTTCTTGAAAACTTAAAGTCCACTATTAAAATGTAGATGATAAAAATTGGGTAATTACGTTTTTTTTTTAATTTTCAAAATGCAGCCAATAAAAAGGGACTGTGAGGAAAGCATCATGCCACGCTGGTAAGTTTATAAAAGCTCTAGAATGAATCTTGCGTGTGAGTTTACTTGGAAAAGGGGTGTTAGAGAGAATTGCAGAGTCTATAGAGGGGAAACTTCTCCACCATTATGGTTGTACTCGTCTTGCTTGGATTCTACCAAATCCTGCCATTTGCCGACTCAACGACTTAGGTTTGTTCTTCAGTCGAAGAACACTATCATTTCATATCTCTTCATCGTAGTTGAAGCACTGGAGTTGAGAATACCGAATAATAAAACGAAAAAAAAAAAAAGATTTGTCTTTGGCGAATAGGTAACTCTGTAGTTTTCTGTGTTTCTACTGTCGAGGTAATTCTGAAACCTTCTCTCGATTCCTCTATATGTTTTTTTTTTTAATTGGTGTTTTGAATAATTGCGAGGGTTTTGGAATTTTCCGCTTTGGTTTGGATTTGGGATTAGAGGCAGTGATTTGGTAGATCAAGGTTGGGATTGGTTGTTCTATGTGTTTGAGCTGATCTTGATGGCTTTTCCATGAATTTCTAGGCTTATTTTGCTATTGGAATTTGGAAGTGATTCGGTGATATAAGCGCGGAATTCTTTTTGGCTTTGTTGTTTTGTTTATACGATGTCTTTGGCAGCGGTTTATTAACTGCCATGGATTTGTTCTTTCGATTTCGTGATGTTTTTTCTTGTCTTTTATGATTTTTATGCTATTAATTTTCATCATCAGGAGCAGAGCCGATTCAGGGAAAAACATGTTGAGTATGCAGACTAGCTTCATGCATGGCTGGGTATGCTCAAGTCTTAAACTCATTTATACACGTGCGATTTGTTAATTTTGTCGTAAATCTTATGTTTCTCCGATTTGTGAATTTGTTGATGTTTATGTCTTGCTGGTTGTCTACGTTGCATAGATAATTGTTCTGGTTTGGTGAGAATTTAAAATTATAACCCAGTTGCTACATGGAATTTAGTTTATTATTTTTTATTCTCTTAGTTATCCATTTATCGCTAATTTTATACAGCTGGTTTTACGAGTGCCTCTAAGTATATGAGAAAAAGTTCATGTAAAATTGAAGAAATTTCTTCTAGAATGAATAGGCAATGGATAATGGAATTTTCCTGTTCATTGAGTTTATTTGTATTAAAAGTCTTCCAAGTCAACAGACTGTCTTTTGGATGTTGTGATTGCTCTTTCAATAACATTTTATTAGTTCAATTCTGTATGAGATAGTACTTTTGTGATATTTTACATGTGCAAGTATGATATTACTTTGTTTTGTTCTGCAGGGAATGCTTTTATTGATTTACACCTTATTCCTTATTTTGTTAACATATGAAATGATCCTATATATTAGTTAAATATTCTAAAATGTTTTAAATATCCAGGGAGTGCCAAAGATTCTTGATATCGTGAAGTTGCTCAGGGTCTAGGATTGTATTCCACTAATGCACCTAAGACTGTTTAATTAGGTTTGTAGATAATTTTCTAGCAGACAGAAATGGAAGTGAAAACTGCAAAGGCATTGGATAGGATTGCACTCAAATTGAAGAGAAAGCGACCTTCCCAATATGCTGCACAGGTATGTGGAGCTTTGCAGCCTTCAGGCAGGATGGTAAAACAGATAAAATTGGGTGAATATAGAAAAAAACGTGCAAATGCTGGTTCTCATGCTGGGAAGTCCTTGAGTAACCGGTTTTTAAGTTATAAAAAAAGTGGGAAACCGGCTCGTCTGATGTTCTATAAGAATGGTGAGTGGGTGGATTTTCCAAGGGATATTCTTGACTTGGTTAAGAAAGATCTTGAAATCAAGAAGTCGGTTGTGGAGGTGGAGTTAAATGGGTATCATATGGTGTTAAATTTTTTCCATATGTATAAGTTGAATATGAAAACTGGTCTGCAACAACCAATGGCTTGGATTGACGAGGCAGGAGGCTGCTTTTTCCCTGAGGTCTATGCTGCTTATAGTGAAGAGCCTTATACTCTCTGCAAACAGGGCACTGGAAAAAGTACAGAGTCATATAATTCTAATGAAATAAAATTACAATTAGAAATTGAAATAAACGGACTGGATCAGTGGAAGTTGAGGGAGTGTTCTGACGAGTCCAATTCCTTATTTAACGGTATTAGAATTGATAGTAAACAAAAAAGCTGTCCATATGATGTAGAAGTAGAAAATAGCATTAACAAAGAGAACTATGGAAATGTTGACGAATCTATACAGCAAAATCAAGAAATAGATTTAGAAGCTTATACTGAATCTGTATGTGGAAAGTTGAATTTCGATTCTGTACAGAAGATTTTTCTTAAGGGAATGAACAATAATGGCATTACTGATTCTAACATTGTTGGAATTGACCGGTGCTCTGGTGCGGCAATGCAAGCACGATTGGAGCTATTCTTGAAGCAAGCTGAAATTACAAAAAAATGTCATGGGGAGGCTAATGTTCAGTATGCCTGGCTTGCTTCTACTAAACGAGAACTGTATACAATGATGGAGTATGGGCTTGGCCACTGTAGACTATCTGCATCTAAAGGCTCATATGGCACTGGTGTTCATCTTGCAGCTGTTACCTGCCCTGACACCAGGTTAATTTTGGTATCTTTAACTTCAACAAATTTAATCATTCAAATACCTTTATTTTAGTCTTGATAAACATATATGTGGCTGATCTATTATCTTGGTAAAGTAAGATGAATGGTGGTATACGAGCTTCTCCTGATTTCTAGATTTAGCTGCAAAGTTGATTGTATTTGTTCTAATGCAATTGGTTAAAATCTATCTAAATTATAGCATGAGTCATGGTCTCCACTACTGCAGTTTTATGTTAGAAATTTCTATGCTGGTATTTTTTCTCCTCGTCAATCTTACTTTTATTCATGACTCCATCCATGTGTTCTTTCTCTGCATTGTTCTTTCTCTGTACTCTATGCTAATGAAGAAGTATTTTATATTTATATAACTTTTAAGTTAAACATTAGTGTCTATTATGTGGTAGGATACTGGTTATAAAGTGTTCTATGCATAACTGCTGGATTTTTCTTCATCCAGTTTTTGCTGCACTACTTTTAGTTTCTGTATGGAGTTGTGAGCATATTTTCTTCCTGGTTTTGTTCTTTTCCTAATTGTTATAATTACGACTGTCAAGGTTTTTTTGTCGAGATTTTTTTATTATATGTATTATTGCACACAAAGTACTTTCTTTCCATATTTACTTTTAGCGTATTATTATGTTTATTTCACACTTTATTGTGCCTACTATTATGTATTTTATGTCTATCGTTCTTTTGGAATATTTGGAGAAGGATTAAATTTTGCTGGATTAAATTTTGCTGTATGTACAGTGCACGTTATTGTGATGTTGACGAAAATGGGGTTCGGCATTTGGTCCTTTGTCGTGTAATAATGGGAAACATGGAGATTCTCCGTCCCGGCACTGGTCAGTTCCAGCCCAGTAGCTATGAATATGATAATGGGGTGGATGACATTCAATGTCCGAGATATTATGTGGTGTGGAATATGAACATTAACACCCACATCTATCCAGAATTTGTTGTTAGCTTCAAGCTGTCTTTTGATGCCGAAGGTGATGCATTGTTCCTTTAATTTTACCTGTTACTAAATTTTTGCTTTCCTGCCTCTTGCTAACAATAATTTGTGCATTTTAATATTATGTACTTAGTACTCAATGAGTAGAACAAAAGGCAAACTAGTTGGTACACGTGGTTTTTTCTTTCCTTTTTGTTGAAAAAATTCTATAAGATGTTCGTATTAGGAAACATTGTGTCATCCATAGATTGTTGATATCTCCTCGTGGGTGCTTTTTGATGCGAGGTTGTGTGACCGCCATTCCTTTCTTAATTTTTTGTCTTGATCATTAATACGTGGTGCATTTTTACAGGTCTTTCTTGTGGAAGTGAAAGGAAGAATGATGTTTCTGGGGTTATGACAGCCTGCCATGGTCCTCAAGGACTGTTACCTTCTTGTGCAGAAGTCAAGGTATGTTACTTGATATTTGAGTTTTGGACTGATTCTTTCCCGGGCTTTCTATGTTAATACATATTCTATAACTGTTGTTTACCTGCAAGTGTTATCTTTGTTTGTGTTTACCGTTTTTGCCTTGTATTTTCCTTCAATTTATTATTTGAAAGTACATTGTCTGTTCTAATGGGAATACAACTCAGAAGGAGTTGGAAGTTTCATGAAGGTTTGACTATTAAGGTAGTCTGATATGGTCTGAGTTATTGGTGGAAAGACAAGTTAGAGTTTTGGGGGAGGAAAAACAAAATTTCCGTGACAAACATATTAGGGTAGGTTTACTTTCCCAAAAATCAGTTGGTAATTTAGATTGACGGTGATCGGGATATTACGGTTGCTTCATGACATATTTGAATGTCTGAATGGCAGTCCGTTTTCTCCCCTTTAAGGAATTCAGTCATTATTGTTTTAATATCTCATATCGTTTCCTCTAGTGTATTCTTGTGTACCCTTTTTTTTTAGGTCCTGTTTGGTAGATAAGAGAGAAATGGAGTGAATTGAAACAAAAATAAGTGAAAACAGGGTTAGAAATAAAGTGGAAGTTAAATATATTTGGTTGAAGATATACAGAGAAGAGTGGGAATAGATAAGAAATAAAGTAGAAAAATACTGATGGGACCCACTTATTTTTAGTTATTTCATCTCTATCAGACGGTCTTAATTAAATTCATTGTTTCTATTTTCACTCTCACTCCCCCAACCAAACACACCATTAATGTGTTTGGTTTAGTGCAAAATGTACAGTTACCAGGAAATACTAGTTTTACTTTTCTGTTTACAGTTACCAACAAACACTTTTTGAGATTTGTCTGAGATGAATATTGTTAGCATATTGCCCATATATATAAAGATCATTATAGTAACCATTTTGGATTTGTGGGGTATATGTCCAGGGAACAGCTCCCTCAAGAGGTCCAACATCGCCTTGGATGTCTTTTCCTTTGCTTTTTGCTGCTATCAGAAACAAGGTTCCTCCTAATGATATGGAACGTGTCAAAAAACATTATGAACAATTCAGGGTATGTAAAGTATCTCCACTTGTTGCCCACGCCTTGATTGATGAAATATCTCTAATATATCGTGCCGTTCTTGTTCAGTCAAAGCAGATATCCCGGAATGATTTTGTGAAGATGCTGAGGTTAATAGTTGGAGATGCTCTATTGAAACTTGCAATGGCAGAACATCAATTTAATGTATATATGACCTTTTCTTTATGAATTTCGTATTTCTGATAAACCTTGAAATCATAGGCTACTGTCTTCTGCTATGTGGTCATACCTCCTTAATGATGTTTAATTGGCTGCACGCAGATACCATCCTATGTTAAGGAAGGCTAAGGCTTTAATATTAGTAGCATGAGGAGATGGATATTTCTTCTCTTGGAGGCAAATATTTTCAATTTTTTGCTGGACAGGTCAATTATTAGATCCTAGAGATTCTTTTTCATTTTCTTTCGTCATTTTGGACCTTGAATTGTAGTTGATGCTAGAACTTCTTCATTAGTTTACTTGAAATCATCTGTTTTCAGATACATTGTCGACCCACCTATTTGTAATAAACATCATTCATTAAATATTTCCTGCTACCACTTCTCATCCGTATTTTGGATTTGTTCATCGTATCATAGAAAAAGTACTTGGTACATAAAATAAGACCCCAATTTCTTAAAAGATTGGCCAAACTTAATCATTCTCAACTCAAGGGACCTAATTATTTGAAGAGATAATAAAAATTAATACGTACAATTATAATTAAAATAATTTATTTTATCTATCATATCACTCATATCATTTATTAATTCTTATAAAATTTGTCTTCAAATTTATTCATTTCATCCTCTAAATTCATTCAAAAAACACACATATTCATTTATTCAAATTCATATAAATGCATTTTCACACACTCTCTCAAATTCATTCACACGAAAGAACACATTTAAGGGTGTGTTATATATTCTTATGTGGGTGATGATTTGAGGGAAATAGATGATTGATTTGAATTGATTAAAAAGTAATATTTATGTTGTTCTTTTTATGGATTTGAGGTGATAGTGGAGTGGATTTGAAAGTAATTTTTGTGAAAGTTTGTGAAAAATTTGACTGATGTGACTAAAAAAAAATAAATTTGATAGATGAAAAAGTTAAATTACCAAATTGCCATTGGTGTTAAATATAGTATGAAGTGATAATTAGATAAGTTGAAATTAATTTTGAAATTTTTTGTACATAAATTTAAATATTATAGATAAATATTAATTGAAAATAATATTTTAATATATTTGAACGCAAAAATAAAGTATTTTAATTTTTTATTAAAAAAAATGAGTAATTTTTAATCAAAAGAAACTTGGATTCGGATAATGAAGCATTTGTAACCGGATACATAAAAAGCTGGAATCGAATACAACTATATTGTATCCCATTACTCTTCGTATCTCATATAAGGAAAGTATGCAAAATGGAAAATCAAACACACCATAAAATACAAGTAAAGTGAAATTAGAACGAATGAAACAAGAATATAATTGTAATTTGATATATTTATCTCGCATATCTCTTCAAAATAGTGAAATAAAAAATATGCTCTAATATCGTAATACACTGCCTTTTGCTTTCATCACAAACAAACAATCTTTTATACACAAAATCATCGCTCTTAATTCTTCTACTACAATAAATTTATCCATAAAAATACGCCCTAAATTTTCTATCTGTCATCATTAAAGTTTGTCTATTCGTTAAGTTTTATCGCATTTTTTCGTAATATTTTTAAGATTTCAACCTATATCATTACTTTTAAGATATTCATTACACTATTTAGATCGTAATTGCATAGTTTTATAGATCGTAATTTATCGTAAAAAAAATTAAAAGTACATTTAGATGGTGAAACTGTTCATCATAAGCTAAGAGACATGTCCATGTAACCTCTTAAAAAAATTACATTATTTTATTTTTTATATTAAAAATACGATAAAAGAAGTTCTAGAAAGACGTGAAGATATGGATGAGAGAATTGAGAAACAAGAAATCGGAAAAAGAAAAAATAAATGAAAGGTAACACAGATGGTGAGTCAGCAAACAACACGGTCCAATAAAACGGAGGCGGTGAGGAAAGAAGAGATAACTGCGGGTGAGCATATGAAATCCTCAGTGTGAACTTGTGGGGGTTTACTTGGAAAAGGGGTAGGGAGAAATTGCAGAATCTAGGGGAGACGCCTCCATTACCAGTTCTTTTCTACGGGCGTTGTATTTACGTAACCCTACCATTTGCCGATCTTCCAGTTAGGGTTTTTCGCTTTAAGCGAAGAACGGTGTAAATATTATCCTTATCCCTCCGATGCACCAAGGGAATTGAAAATAGAGTAAAAGAAAAAAAAAAAAAAACAAAAAAAAGAGGTGAAAAATTTGTCTGTTTTAAATAGGTAATTCTGTTGTTGTGCATGTTTGTGCACTCAGGTAATTTCTGAAGCTCTCTGGATTTTGTTTTTTTCATGTGCTTTTTGATTCAGAATTTTAATATATGCGAGGGTTTGAACAATATTTTTTGTTCCTTTGACTTTTAGATTTAGGGCTTGGATTTAGTAGATCGGGCTTGGGTTTGGTTGTCCATGGTGTTTGAATCAATTTTTTTGTTTATCTGTAATTTTTGGAAGCTAATTTTTATTTTAGAAGTAATATTGTTAGTTTTTTAGGAGATGGTGTTTTAATTTGTTGATTTCGGTACTGTGTCTTTGGTCGTCGTAGACCACCTAGACTTTGCCTTGTTATACAGTTTTTTATATAAATTTTTATGAATTTCATTTTTATTCTGTTAAATTCGATCATCAGGAGAAGAGCTGTGCCGGGGAAAAGCATGTACAGTATGATCACTAAATGCAGTGCTGGGTATGCATAAATTTATTTAAATTCGTGTGTTTGATCTATTTCGAGGTATTTCTTAAGTTTGTTTGATTTGTGAACTTCTTGTTGTTTAAAATTATCTGTTTATACGAGCAGCCATATGAGGATACAGCCTTTTATGTTAAATGACTTTGGTGTCGGGTGCAGTAGGTGCATTTGGAAGCCTTACTTACGAAAAATTGTTATTTGATTTTGCTTCAACGCCTGACACACCATCCTTCTCTAAATTATAAATTTAAGAATAAAGAGTTACTAGTGTGTTACATGGAGATTTGTCCAGATCACGTAATCTCGGAGTGTGTAATAATTTATCCTCAAATACATCCTTTTAAAAGCTCCCTCACAAATATTTTTATGCTCTATTCTTTAGTTTCAAGCATTAGTACTAGTTTGGTTTCTTCGGTATAGCCCTGATGGTGAAGAATAGAACAATATCTTGAGAGTTGAAATTTGTTTTCTCCAAAGGTTGCATTAGATTCTTCCATATTTGGGTATACTTAAAACTTGTATTTCCTGCATAACTTTGCATCCAGTGCTCTGTAAATTAACTAAAGCCTGTCTGGCAGTTTTATGCAAAAGAGTTTAGTTTTTAGGTGTTTATTTTGCAGTCCTTACTGTGAGGAATAGGTATGGTACAGTTGAAGCCAGGGAATGAATTTGTTGGTTGGTGCCGGTGCAATAGAAAACAGAATTTTTATGAGTTTATTTGGACTGTTTTAGTGAGTATTTAAAATAATAAAATTGGGATCCTCTTGGAATTGATATTATTGTTTTTTATTCCCCACCTTATCTATTTATTGTTTGATGAACATTCTAATCATCGGCGTTTATTATTAGTCCTCTTACTGCTCTGATTGAATTTTGTGATTTAGTTAACTAGCATTGACCTTTTAATAGGTCTGTTCCTCAAGGTTATTCATGTTTTGCAAGAGAACTGACCAATCTTTATGTTGTAAACCAAATATAAATAGTTTCAGGGTTCTGTATTAATAAACCTTTTTAGTTTTATTATAACATTTTATACATATTTTGAACTTGTATTTTCTTGAGGTTTGCAATTTTTGGTCTCCTAAATATCATTTGAAATTGACATTAAAAACTAGTCCAGAAATATTTTTATGTAAAATTGGATAAATTCAGCTTAGACGAATTAGCATTACTTTGTTCATTGTATTTGTTTTGAGACTATATTGAGGAAACTTTTCGTAGGTGCTTCAAGGAATAGGAAGGAAAAATATTTTTATTTAATGAGCTAATTTTGGCTCAAAAAAAGGTTTTGTTTTCTTTTTTTCTTGAAATGCTCACGGGAGATGTATGTCCAAGCATGTCCGTTACAGTGTTTTGGGTGTTGACTACTTTTTGTGTATTTTATAAGTTCAGTACTATATTTTATTTAATCTTGTTGGAGATAGCACATTGCAATATCTCTCCTGTCCTGTGCATGTGTTTCAGACTACTTGTTTTGTTATCCAGGAATGCTTTTATTAGTTAACCCCTTGTTTTTTATTTGTCAATTTGTTAATTATGTGTTCATTATCCTATATATAAGTTCAATATTCTCAAAATTTTTAAACATTCAGGGATTGCCAAATATTCTTGATGTCTCGGTCTTCACCATTGGCACCACAGTTTCTTTGAAACTGCTCAAGGTCTAGGTTTCTATTTAACTGCCGCACCTGAGCTTTTATATTTAAGCGTGTTTATAGATATTGGGTTAGTAGATAGAAATGGAAGCAAAAATCGCAAAGGCATCGGATAGGGTTAATCTGAAGGATAGGGTTAATCTGAAGCGCAAGCGAGCGACCCGATATGCTGCACATTTTAGTGGAGCTTCACAACCAATTTTAGGCCATTGGCCATCGTATGTGTCACCAACGAGCAGGGTTGCCAAACGGATGCGATTTGGTGGATGTAGAAACAAGCTGACAAATGCTGGTCCTCATATTGACCAGTCCTTAGTTAGGCGTTTTTCAAATTATAAAAAGAGTGGGAGACTGGAGCGTTTGATGTTCTATAGGAATGGTGAATGGTGTGACCTTCCTAAGGATGTTGTTGACTTGGTTAAGAAGGATCTTGAAGTCAAGAAGGTAGCTGTGGAGATAGAGTTAAATGGGTATCATCTTGTATTTGATTTTTTACATCTGCGCAAGGTGGACCTAAAAACTGGCTTGCAACAACCTATAGCTTGGATTGATGATGCAGGTCACTGCTTTTTCCCAGAAGTCTATACTTACTCTGACGAAGAACCTTACAATACCAGCAAACAGGAAAGTGGAAAAAGTCCCGACTCTTATGCGTCTAATGAAATAAAACTACATTTAGAAGTTGAAATCAATGGAGTGGATCAATCCAGACTGAGTGAGTGTAGTGGGGAGTCCAATGCTCTAGTTAAGGGTATTCAAATTGATACTAAACAAAACTACTGTCAATATGATGTAGAAGTTGAAGATAGCATTAACAAACAGGACTGCAGAAATGTTGGTGAAGCTATTCAGCACAATCAAGACATAGGTTTAGATGCTTATACTGAATCAATATATGGAAAATTGGATTTGAATTCTGTACAAAAGATGTTTCTCAAGGGAATGAGTAGTTTTGGCAGTTCTGATTCAGACATAGTTGAGATTTACCACTGCTCAGGTGCGTCAATGCAAGCTCGATGGGAGCTTTTCCAGAAGCAAGCTGAAATTACAAAAAAAATTCATGGGGAAGCAAACATTCGGTATGCTTGGCTTGCTTTTTCTAAAAGAGAACTGTCTATAATGATGGAGTATGGACTTGGTCATTGTGGACTATCTGGACCAAAGTGCACATATGGCATTGGTGTTCATCTTGCTGCTGCTTCTTGCCCTGATGCCAGGTTAGTTTTTATATCATGGACCCTGAATGATAAAATCTTAATATTATTAATAGTGATGATAAATTTATCTGGAGATTATACTTGATTGGCTAAGAGCATGGGCATCTCATTTTAAGATTAAGGTTTTAGGTTGATGAGCAAGTTAATCCTTGATTTTCAACTGGTGACTAAAATGTATCTCTATCTACAAATTATAATTAGAGTCGTAGACTCTGCATATTCGAATATATGTTAGAAACTTAAGGGATAGCATTTTTTTCAGTCACCCAGTTTTAACCTATACTTGGCCTACTATGTTATTGTTATCTTCTGCATTGTTTTTTCTGTGTAGTGTGCATGACTTAATTATTTATATATTTCATAAAGATAAGCATTATTGTCCATGCATTAATAAAAGTTGAATAGTCTTTTGGCCGTAGGATTTCCTTCTGTAAAAATTTCATCACTTTATCTTGTACTGTCTTCATAACTTTGTTTTTTACTTGTTCTGTATTGGTCATATTGAGTTTTATTCCTAACTGCTGGAATAATCTTTAATCAGTTTATAATGAACCTTTTACATTGAGGGTGAAGTGATGACCTTCCTGTTGTTCTTTCTGTCGCTGTTTTTTCGGTGTTGTTACATACAAAGTTCTTTTAACTTCTGTCCTAATATCATCTTTTTTAACCAATTTATTATGTTACTATTTGGTATTTAGATTATATATTACACTATTGGAAGGCTTAGAGAATGATTCAGTTTTTCCATTTGTGTAGTGTACGTTATTGTGATGTTGACGAAAATGGGGTTCGACACTTGGCCCTCTGTCGTGTAATAATGGGGAACATGGAGATTCTCTGTCCAGGCAGTGGTCAGTTTCAACCCAGTAGTTGTGAATATGATAGTGGGGTGGATGATATTCAGTGTCCGCGATACTATGTTGTGTGGAATATGAACATGAACACCCACATCTATCCCGAATTTGTTGTTAGCTTCAAGGTCCCTTCTGATGCTGAAGGTGATATGTTGTTCCTTTAGTTTGTTTTCCTTTAACTGCTCATCTGAGCTTTCCTGGCAAAAATAAGTTTTTAATATTGTCTAACTATGATATCTATGATTCTTTCTTTTCATTTGCATGGAAATTTTTACGAGATGTTAGTATTCAGAAATAGTGTTTCATCTGTAGATTGTCGATATCAACTTGAGGTCTATCTTACATTCATCAGATTAATTTCTTCACTCTGGTCAAATGGAACAGCAGGGGTTTCTGCCACTTAGCTGTTGTATAATATGATTCTTTTCCTGTTATCATTTATTCATGTTTCATTTTTACAGGTCATTTTTGTGGACATGAGGTTAATACAGCCTCTCGCGGTCCTCATGGCCTCTCGGAGTCATCTGCTATAGATAATGTAAGTTATTTGATATTTTAGTTTTGCATCTAATTCTTTTGCAGGTTTTAAATGTTATTAAACAGTTTTTTAACTGGTTTTTGTATCTTAAAATTCCAATGTTATGTTTTTAGTTTTTTCTTGATATGGTGAAATATGTAGATGATCTATTCTAAAAGAACAGTAGTAGTTTGCATAATTTGATATTCCTTATAGAAGAATTGCATGTTCGACAAGGTTTTGCCACATAAGGTACAGGGTGGTGATTAAGGATCGCAGCTTTGACTATTAAGTTCCTGCATAAACTTTATGGTGCTCAGGTCTGTTCTTTCTTAGGCTGCAAGCACAAATGCACAGTTTAGGGTTTTGGGAGAGAAACATACCACATTTAGAGATTTTATCATGCTTTTGAAAACTGTCTTATTTAAATCATGTATTGTTTTTATTTCCTATTAGTACAGCATTATCCATATAATTTTGAAATGTTGGATACCTGCTTAGGGAAAAGCTCATAGTGTGGTTGCTAGTACTCCAAAAGTCCCGAAATCCCCTTGGATGCCTCTACCTGCGCTTTTTGCTGCCATAAAAAATCAGGTTCCATCCAAGAACATGAATCTTATCAAAACACATTATGAACAGTTCAAGGTATGCAAAATAAGTTCCAGTTGATGTCCTTCTAGCTTGATTGGTAAAATGATATCACTAATATTTCATCATATTCTAATTCAGTCGAAGCAGATATCCCGAGATGATTTTGTGAAGATGCTGAGGTTAATAGTTGGAGATGCTCTGTTGAGAGATACAATAAATGATCTTCAATACAAGGTACAGTTTTTTTTTTTTGAAATGAATTTGGCTTTGACATCTTGTGATTGGTGATATACATTCTAAAGATGTTACTTGCTGTTATGTATATTAGGCTATATTTTCATATTTCTTATTTCCTTTTTCTAATGTTGTTCACATCTGCTATGTGGTTGTACCTCTTAAATGTTTGACTGACTTTTTGCAGATACCTTCCAATGGGGGATTGGATGACTCAATCAAGAAGGAAGGCTAAGGCTTTTTTCCTAATGGAAGGTGAAGGTGGAGATCTTTGGCCTTGGAATTGAATATTGTAAACTTCTGGATAAATGAAAAAAATGGAGTTGTGATATTTTTTCTCTAGGCAAACTTTCCTTTTCATTTCCATGTCATCCTCATTTGGACCTGCTACCCATGTGCAACTGGAACTAAGTTAGAGTTTATTTTAATTTGTCTGTTGATTATATGCCCTGTCAATTTTCCACCTTCTGTTAGGTTTTTATAATTGCAATAAATAATGAAAATTGGATATTCTCTATTTCCCCCCTTTCAAATCTCATAATTAGTTTACTTCGTATTGTGGATTTGGTGTATAGAACCACTTGTGATGTCAATGGTGTTTTTGAAGCATGTTAGGGAATTTTTTCTTTCTCCAATCTGCCTGGTGTAGACTGTTACTGATTTAATTCTTGAATGAAGGTGCCTAGCTTTTGGGCTGGTTTATCTGTTTGGAATACAAAGAGTTAACATTGCTTCTGATTTGTCTGGGATTTGTATCTATTGATGACGCAGTTGTGGATTTGTTTTCAAAAGAAAATTACAACTTCAGAGTTTGGGTTGAGGTTGACTCCTTGAGGTCAGATTTTTGTTGAAAGGGTTGTTCTTCAGATCATCGTTGCACTCTTCTATTCAATTCATCGTAAGCTTCCTAGATCATAATTGTCACTTGACTACCTGATTTTTGACTGACTGGTTAGACGGTAATGCTGGTGTGTTAGTTTTTATTTTCTTGGTAAATCACCTCTCTAGCTCATTTGAGTTACTGTAGCTCTTGGTGGTGTAGTCTTGTTGAAACGTATTTTCTGGAGTGTCTTATTTTTGTGAAATAGTAAAGATATAGTTCTTTGCATTAAAAACACAATGCTTACTCGTGCTTATGGGTCTTGTACTAATGAAACCTGCGTCTGACTGCATTTTATGTGCGAAAAAGTTGTAAATGAAAATCTATCATGTAATAAGACGCGGGAACACCTTTACGACTGTTGAAGTATTAAAAATCTGATGGATTGATTCTTTCTCGCATCAAAAGTTCCTTTGTCACTGGTTATGGAAACTTTGGGAATGAGTCAGGAATTATCGCGCATGAAATTCTTAGGTATTATAAAGGGAAAATAAGTTATCTAGGATTTTTATTGGAATGTGGCCATCAAAATTTTCTTCTAGATCCTTTCTGCTTAAAGATCCATTTTCCGTGTTTGTGGAAGAAGTTCGAGAATCTCGATCTTCATATTTTTTTTTTTCCCGGGTAAGAATTTTTGCATTTAAAATATCTGTTTTCATCTACGAGATTCTGTAAGGAGACGATTCATGTTTATTTGATGATTCTCCTAAATCAGGTCATGGCATGCCAAATCATGATGTGAAGAAAAAAATTTGGAGAACCTACGGAGAGTGCATTTAAGCAACAGTTGCGAATGCCAGACTCATTTTTGAGAGGTCATATTCAGGAATGCATTGGCAATTCAAGTTTTGAACAAGCTCCCTAATGAAAACCCTATTATTCGTAGTTTTAAAGCTGATTTTAAGTCTTGATTTTGTGGTATGATTATTTTATATGCAATTAATGACAATGGGGAGCAGAATAGTATGGCATTTGAAGGAAATCTTTTTCTAACCCAAGAATCTGATGGATGCAATAGCTTCTGAGGCTTGGTTAAATATAGTAAAGTATGATCATTTCGCAGCTTTTTTTTGTTGAGTCGTAAGTTTAAGGTGTGCTTGAATGAATATTATATTGGGCGTATCATTCAGTTGAAAGTACTTGGAAACTATTTTAAGTTAAACAAATATATTCAGTCGTTAGATAGAGTCGTTAGAATTTAATAAGTGGCTCACAAATAGTAAGCGTTTGTTCATATGGTTTGGTGGATGGCTGATGCTTTGGTGAGATGATTTAAATGTACTTCATGACAAATGTGCATCAATAAACTATAATATGAACATCCTTCATTTGAGGAATTTGAGGCATTTGAGGAATACTCTATAATCCCATCTTGCCATACCTTAGAAGATTTGAGGATGACTAAAATTTTTTTACAAAAATACTCATTTTAATTCAATGTTCCATGCATGAGACTGAAAGATGCAAACAATGGTTGGAATGGTGGCACGTGTTTTACAGCCTTATGTGACCGAGTAACTCCATGTGATCAAGATCAGCTATGTTGAAGCATTGGAATCAGTTATAGATTGTGTTGGAACCGATTCCAACAATGTGTGAAAGGAGGCGGAATCGGTTTGGAACCTATTTCAAGTTTAACTAATTTGATTTTGCATGGTTTAGTCAATAAATTAGGTCCTGTAATTTATATTGTCGTTGTGTTTGAACTCTGTATTGTGTATGTAATTTTCGTCCATGAATCTCCTTTTTTTAGTCATCTTGCATTAATTAAAAAAAGTCTTCCATGTAAATAGTCTTACAAACTATCATATAATAAAAAGAATGCCTTCTAATACTATTAAAATAAAAATTAATACTCATGTAGATACATTATTTGTCACAAAAATATTGAATATCAAAATATTTGAACTTTTTTATACAAAAAAAAAATTACTCATTAAAAAAGAATTTTTAAAAGAATTTTAACTCTTCTAAATATTATTTTATATTATTTTTAATATCAAGAATAATTTGATAATTTTATTTTTTACTTTACTTAATTTTTTTTTTTAATTTGATCACATACATCAATTAATCATTACTTACATCTAATTCTTTCCTTTCAATGGATCTCTATAAAAGAACATACTCTTACATTTATTTTATAACATAAAATAACAATACTGATATTTAATTCAGGGAAATGAACATTTTACGAAAGAGTTTATCAGAAAACAAAAGTTATTTATAAAAAATAAATACAACACCGGTTTATCAAAATTGTCGAGTTTCTTTTACGAAAGACTTTATTGAATACAAATATTATTTATATTAAATACAATACGTAAGAAAACGTTTCTGTTAAAAAAAGTAGAGAAATCTCCACCAAATACACGGGTGAATAATTTACTTTTAATCATGTCAATGTATATATTTATATAACAGATAGGAATGAACATGATAAATTCAAGTATGAAGTAAAATTTAGTTTTAATTTATTAGTTAAATAATTCAATTATCACGTAAAAGAAGCTACATGTTTTATGAAAGAAAATAATATCATGAAGTTTTGATTGCATAATTTTGTTTTATGGAGCTTATATAAAAAGGTAGAAAAATCCGTCTTTTAAGTTAATTTCATCTGCATAATAATATGAAGTGATCGAAATTTAGAGATATATCATATTGTACATATACCTTTTATTTTCAAATATTTAATTTAAAAAGAATTTAAAGAAAAAATGACACAAGACTGTGGATGTTTATAGCTGTTAACAAAAACAATTTATATTTAAATAATGGATAATGATACGTTAAAAATTAAATTTTGATAATTTTTTCTTACGTTGTTATTTTTTTAAGTGATTTAAGAATATAAAAAAAATAAAAATAAAAACTACTTAAAAATGACACTTTATATTGTAAAATAAAATTATCAAAATAAAATTATTAAAAAATTATTTTTTTAAATGGACAATGATATTTTATTACTAAATTTTAATAATATTCTTTTACAACGAAGTGATATCTTTTAAATAATTTTAAAATATTAAAAACATAAAAATAAAAAATTACTTAAAATATCACTTAAAAAATAATACTTAAAATTATAAAATAAAATTATCAAAATTTAATATTCAAAAATTTATTTTTCTCGATACTAATAGGACTGGTAAAATAGGCATCCAACTCTTGAACCGTCAAAATCAGCTTGGAGTTGTTCTGCCATAAGCAAGAGTAAGAGTTATGATCAATTCATTAGCTCTTTTTTTTTTTTTTTTTTTTTATTTATTTTTATTATTTTTTTATTTTTTTTTTTTTTTTTTTTTTTTTTTATAATTTTATATATATTATATTTTATTTTATTATATTTTATT